>JAEEGL014858231.1_pt1 | contig 14172 bp, 13 predicted proteins | sample 9134231 | NCBI WGS metagenome assembly JAEEGL01 (sample SAMN16246548, study PRJNA631951) | gut metagenome | biome: gut microbiome; feature: rumen; material: fiber-attached | host: Bos | place: Iran: Karaj | collected 2018-10 | reverse complement strand
TTCTGAATTTGTTTTCTCTGATTTATGATGCTTCGAGGATTATTGAAAAATGGTATAATATAGGGGATGTTTCTATGATTATATCTACAGCGGGTACATTCATGTTGGATATATCAAGGAAAGTGAGATCAGGTATATAAATAATGTCTTGAATCAAATGGAATGAGTATTTTACGATAGATTTGATCAAGCGGTTTCAAATTTTTCCAAGGAGCACTTATGTCTTCACAATATGAAAGAATACAGGTTTTTGAGGATACTCAGAACTGGATAAGCAGTGATCCGGATCTTTCGGCATCCGTTGATGCCGCTAAGAAGAATACCACTGTTTACTATGAGGATGAATATCCTGCTTTTGATGCATCTAAGACCCGTGATATGAAGATAACCGTATCCGGTGACAGAAGTTATCAGGTAGCCATGAGGCTTCATAAGGAGAATCCCGGTGCTAAGATCGCAGTAATGAATTTTGCCAATGCTTTTCATGCAGGCGGTGGTGTGACTAAGGGGGCAGGTGCTCAGGAAGAATGCCTTTGTCGTACCTCGACTCTTTATCCTCTTTTATACAGAAGAACACTTAGGGATACTTTCTATAAGCATCATCATGATCTGAATACATCCAAAGCATCTGATTCTCTCATATATACCGAGGGTGTCATCATTTGCAAAACCGATACTGATCTTCCTGAGAGAATGCCTAAGGAAGACTGGGTTACGGTTGATGTTATTACCATCGCAGCTCCGGATCTTAGAAGCAAGTCCAATCAATATGCTGAACTTTGCGGTAACGGTACATATATGAATGATGCTGAACTGTTCGGATATCATGTAAAGCGTGCGATTCATATGCTGACCTGTGCAGCTGCTAAGGGAGCGGATATTCTTGTTCTCGGAGCTTTTGGATGTGGAGCTTTCCAAAACGATCCTAAGGTGGTCGCCAGGGCATATAAGACTGCTTTGGAGGAATTTCCCAAAGTATTCGATCAGGTTGAATTTGCCATACTTCTTCCTCCTACAGGAAGTGTGAACTATGACGTATTTAAAACGTGCTTTTCTTCAATGGAGTTGTTCAATGAAAGACTCAATGGGAATTACTGATTTCTATTTTTATGCCGGTGAACCTCTTCGGGAATATAATTTTTTGAATTTTACTTTCAGCGTATTTTTCTACGATATATCCGAAACTGAACTTCGCCTTATATATCCGGGCGGAAGTGCTGTGTTTGATAAAAATGATTTTATTCTAAATGAAACTGTAGAGAAAATAAACGATCTTACACTGGATATTCTGGACAGACAGCCCTGGAGAGAAAAGCAGTTTATATCCTTTTGCTTTATAAGTATAAAGGATGAATTCTATGAGTATGATAGCTGGCGTGATCTGTTTTGGGATGGTTTTCTCCGAAATATGGATGATGGCAACCCGAATTCTCATGTATATTTTTACAGGTTTGACCGTTTCTATTACAAATTACAGAATCCCCGATTTAATCATAATATCCCTGAGCTGATCGTGAAGGGTCTTGTTAATAGGTCCGAAAAATTGAAATTGCCGGATGAAAGTGATCCCTTTATTGATAAACTTCTTTCCGAAATGCTTGTTAATGATGCAAAGAAAAAGAAGGAGCTGTTTGGAAGTGCTAACACTTCCAGCCTGATAGTTAATCTTAACGATGCATTGGAAAAGCGCAGATCCACTGCTGATCTGAAATATTTCAAGATTTTTTTATTTCAATTGTATCATCAACGATATGAAGAAGAACTGGCTGAAGGTATATTTGTGCCTGAATCCAAAACAATGGAGCCTTTTAAGGAATGGCAGGTTATTTTTCGCGGCAGGGTCAAAGTGTTTGCCAAACCATATCTGTTGACAAGAATTGAACAGGGAGATTCGTTGGATAAGCATCGGAGTCTGTTACTTATCATTGCGTTGTACCTGCATTTAAATGATAGAGATACAAAGATTCTTTTTTCTCTGGGCTATCTGGACTATAATCCCTACGATGATGGTCAGGTACTTTTGATGTTTTTGATCGATAATCAGATTTATTTGGAAGATAAGCAGATGTATAAACTTTTAGATCACCTTGGTTATGAGGATCTGAATGATGCATTAAGAAATATGTGCGAGGAATTTCGGAAAAAGCGTAGCACAAAGAAAAAATCAGGCACTAAATCCGGAGTTTCTGATAAGGAAAAGGCGAAGTCAACTAAAAACAAAAAAATCAGATAAAATCCCGTATCCCGCATGAATACCGGCTTTCAAAAAGCGTTTGCATAAATTTGCAAACGTTTTTTTGTTGCGTTTGAGACAATGTACATGCAACAACAAAACGCCACCAGGAAACGGAGGAAATCAAAATGGCAAATAACTTGAGAGCAACGTATCTTGATGAATCTGCAAGCGGACGCAGTGAAATGACTCTTGACGCAAGAGAGCTCAGCAACAGAACGATCTTTCTGAAGGATGAGGTTAATGATGAGATGGCAAACGATTTTGTTTCCAAGATGATGTATCTCATGGAAAGCGATGATCCCATCAATATTATCATTAACAGTCCCGGCGGAGCGGTTGATGCAGGTCTTGTGATCTACGATATGATCCAGAGCTGTGAGGGTAAGATCCCCATCAACATCTACTGCATGGGCAAGGCTATGAGCATGGGAGCTGTGATCCTGGCAGGCGGTCAGAAGGGCAGAAGGTTCATCCTTCCCCATAGCAGCTGTATGATCCATGAACCTCTTATCCAGGGTGGGGCAGGCGGCTCCGCAACAAGTATCAAGAAGACCGCCGATAAGATCCTTGAGACCAAGGCTATCACAAACGGACTGCTTGCAAAGCACACCGGCAAGAGCATTGAAGAGATCGATGAAGCAACATCCTTTGATAACTTCATGAATGCTGAGGAGGCAGTAAAGTTCGGACTCTGTGATGAGATCAGATATTTCTATGGGAGGTAATTGCTATGAATATTTCTGAAGCTAGGTTGCAAAAGTATGGCAGGTCTTATGTCAGACTAAACGCCGGACTTACCACGGCGGACAAGGGTTTTATTGATATGGGCGGGTTTGCAAAGAGTGCTGTTGCAGGGAAATATATCCCCCTCTTTAAGAAGAGAGGGTATAAGACCTATATGGTCGACTTCTGCGATGCTTCGAGAGGCAATGTCGGATATGACCCCATGGACTACGTTAAAACCACCGAGGATGCCATCGAGCTTGCCAGACAGCTTGGAGGGTTTGACAGGGAGAGTAAACCCAATGACCGTTACTGGGACCAGTCTTCGGAAAGTGCTATTGCAGCTATTATCCTGCTGGTTAAGCTGAATGCGGAATATGACCATAAAAAGCCGGAGTTCAAGAATGTGATCAAGATCTTAAAATACATGGATTATGAGCAGGTTGATGAGAATGATTATAAGCTGAATATTGCCGACTTTTTCGGTGAAGCGGAAAAGAAATTCCCGGGGAATCCGGCTTCACAACTCATAAAGGCTATAGAGGTGCTTCCCTGCAGAACGGCTCCCTGTATGATCGGTACCATCAGAGCGGCTGTGGAGAATTTTTACTCTGATATAATAATGGATGTGGTATCTAAGGACGAGAAGATACACCTGGATGAACTTGGGGATAAAAGATCTGTATTTTTCATAGTTACTAATCCCTTTAACGAGACCTGCAGCAGAATGATCAATATCATGTATGGCCAGATGTTCAAATCGCTTTTTGAAAAGGCTGAAAAGAATGCCGACGGAAGTCTGGATATACCGATCCACGTAATATGCGATGATTTTGCATGTTCCACTAAAATCAACGGCTTTGAAAGGTATATAAGCATCTTCAGACAGGCCGGCATAAGCGTATCGATCCTGCTGCAGAGTGAGTCACAGTTAAAGGCTCTTTACGGAGAGCATGCGGGCACCACAATCCTCAATAATATGGACACGTATATTTATATGGGATCCCAGGATGTAAGTACCGTCACGAGTATTTCAAAGAGAATGAATCTTCCTTTTGACAAGGTCATGTATATGGAGCAGGAGAGCGTGATGATCTCAAGACGGGGATGCATGCCTTTTATCGGGAAGCGTTACAAGACCTATGAAGATCCTGTTTATAAGATGATGTTGGCATCCAGGAAGGAGGAAAGGCCATGATCTACCCGAAGTTTGATTTTTCCATATGGTTTACCGGTGGAGATGGTTGAAGAATTTGTTAAGGAATGTAATAATTTATGAAATGGGCATTTCTTTCTCCGCAATAAGAATAATAAATAATATGATAAACGATACAGAAACAGGTAAATATATTGCATTGATCCTTCGCCATAAGCCCCAGACTATTGGCATTACTCTTGATGAGCATGGCTGGGCTAATGTGGATGAACTGATAGAGGGAGTAAGCAAGACTCACCCTATGACCATGGAGGATCTTGAAAGGATCGTCGCTCAGGATGATAAGCAGAGGTATTCTTTTAACGAAGATAAGACTCTTATCAGAGCAAATCAGGGTCATTCTATTCCTGTTGACGTGGAACTTAAGGAAGTGGAACCGCCTGAGATTCTTTATCATGGAACCGGAGAGAAATTTGTCGCTTCGATAGAAGAGCAGGGGCTTATTCCAAAATCACGTCTCTATGTTCATTTGTCAGGTGATGTTGAGACGGCCCATAAAGTAGGTGCCAGACATGGAAAGCCGGTTATCTATAAGGTTAAATCCGGAGAAATGGGCAGAAACGGATTTAAGTTCTTCAGATCTGTGAATGGTGTATGGCTCATAAAACATGTTCCGGTGGAGTATCTTGAGCGGATGGATTGGTAGAACTTTTGGAACGATGTGATAATATGAATTTTTGAGTTCTTTGTAGAATTACTTTACATGATTGTTGGGAGATTTCTATGTTAGCGTATAGTAAAACTTACAATGAATTTTGCAAAGATATTAATGGCGGTATGATTGTATCTAGGATACAATCAGCATTAAATCGCGATTTTTCGGAAAGTGAGAAGAAAGCGTTTCGCAATTCTCTTAGTTCTGTCAAGAATGCACTCTCAAATGTTGAAATTCCTCAAGACGTTCAGGTTGGCCTGGAACTAACGGTTCCTCTTACAAGCAAAAGAATTGATTTTATTATTGCCGGAGAAGATGACAATAATCAGAAAAATGTTGTTATCGTAGAACTTAAACAATGGGATCAGGTAAAACATACCGATATGAGCGATATTGTTTTGCTTGGCAAAGAGGAAAAGGTTCACCCTTCATGGCAGGCATTTTCTTATGGCACGACTATATCCAATTTCAATGAATTTATTGAGGAAAATCCCGTCAACATATTCACCTGCTGTTTCCTGCACGATTACAAAGTTGAATATGAAGATGAGATCAAAAATGAAGTATATTCAGAAGGCCTTAATAAATCACCGGCCTTTATCAGTGATGAATGGATAAAGTTTGCCGGCTTTATTGGATCGAAAATAAAGAAGAAATCGGACATTAATCTCTTGTATGAGATTAGCAATGGTCGAATTAAACCCTCTAAATTCCTGGTTGATTGTTTATCGGATTCAATTAGCGGGAATAGCAAAATTGAATTAATAGATCAGCAAAGAGTTGCCTTTTCCAATCTTAAAAAGGAGATTAAGAAGGCATTATCTACTAATACCCGTAAGGTAATAATTGTTAAAGGCGGTGCCGGTACAGGCAAATCGCTTATTGCATTGCATCTTCTCGGTGAATTGCATCGTCAGGGAAGAACTGCTTTTTATGTTGCAAAGAGCAGCTATATTAAAGAATCATATTCAAAAATGTTAACCAGAAATATCCCGGATTATAAGATTTTGAGAACCTTGTTTAGGGGTTCCGGAGATTTCCATAAAGAAAACTTCAATATGGACAAGCAATTTGATTGTCTGATAGTAGATGAGGCACATAGACTTACTGAAAAGACTAAAGTGTCTTTTATGTATTATGGAAATAATCAAATTCAGGAAATAATCCATGCTTCAAAAGTTTCTGTCTTCTTCATAGATGAAACCCAGCAAATAGATATAAAAGATTTCGGATCCATTGAAAATATTAAGAAAGCAGCAGAATTAGAATGTGCTGAAGTAATTGAAGATGATAAATATGTTTTGAAGTCTCAATTCAGATGTAACGGTTCTGATGATTATATGAATTGGGTCGAAGATATCCTCTATGACAGAAAAACAGAACAAATGTCAAATTTGATGGACTATGAAATAAAGCTTTTTGATAATATTTCTGATATGCAGAATGCCATTATTGAAAAGAATAATGAGTGCGATAATCCCTGCAGGATTCTGAGCGGAGATGTATTTCCCTGGATCAGCATGAGCGACAAGACACAGATAGATATCAATATAGATGATTTCCATGCTCAATGGAATAAATCAAAATCCTTTGCGGTTGATCCGAAATCTATTGATGAAGTCGGATGTATTCATACTTCACAGGGAATGGAGTTCGAATATGTTGGTCTGATAGTTGGTGATGATATTCTTTATAGAGATGGTCATGTAATTACCGATTACACTAAACATCCGTCAGGATCCGGAGAATTCAAAAGGCCTCATCAGAAATACCCTAAAGCTGAAGATTCTAAAATCATTGACCGCTTGATAAGAAATACATATAAAGTATTGTTTACCAGAGGCCAAAAGGGGCTTTACTTGTATGTTATGGATGAGGGATTGCGAGATTATTTAAGGATTGAAATAGAAAAAGTGAAGAGCAATCAGGCCAGATTATTGGCTTATGCTGAAAAACTTTCAAATCATTAACTTTGATAAGCATTTCATATCCTATACAAAGACAGAGGCTTCCAATCATGAAACAGGAAACAATTGATAGAATAAGAAAATTTACAGAGGATCGCGATTGGGAACAGTACCACAGTCCCGAGAACCTTGCCAAATCTATTGTTATTGAAGCAGCCGAATTGCTCGAGTGTTTTCAGTGGAGCGGAGATGAATATGATCTTCAGCATGTGAAAGAGGAATTAGCGGATGTTCTTGTCTATTCCAGAAATCTTCTTGATAGACTTGGCCTGGATGAAGATGAGATAATAAATATGAAAATGGAACAGAACGAGAAGAAATACCCGGTGGATAAAGCAAAGGGAAGTTCCGCAAAATACGATCAACTATAAGGAACATATGCCATTTGAAATAATTAGGAACCGCTGGGCATGCTGACGTTTGCATATGTACTAAAGGTAAGCATATGGTTGAATAACTCATTTCTTTGTGATATTTTCTTTCTATAACTGAATAGTGATTTTGCATCGGAAGTTCAGGGTGTTCTCCCAGATTATCCACTTAGTTAGATAATTGAATTTGTAGCTTTTTTGTTTTTATGTTTTTTTCATTTCTGCAGATTATCCAAGGTCTGCAAAACTTCCAACAGGATTAACAATTGGTATGAACCATTTTTGGTTCTTTATTTCGCGTTGTTTTTCTGAAAGGAGTTTTTATGAAATCAATAGATGAAGTAGATCTTATGGATGATATATTCATGAACCTTGTTGCCTCAGACCCCGATGTGGGTGAGGATGTCTGCCGGATCCTGCTGTCGGTACTTCTGCAGAAAGAAATTGGTAAGGTCACGGTGCATGCTCAGCGAATGCTTCCGGGCAGTGGGATTGATGCCAGAGGTATAAGGCTGGATGTAGAGGTTGATGAGAGCGATGATGAAGGCAGAATAGCGAATATATATGATATTGAGCCGCATAGGAGTAAAGAAGATGATTTCGGAAGGATGCTCAGGTTCAGGCAGGCTAAGATAGATTGCAGAAATATGAAGAGAGGCGATAATGATTTTTCTCATCTGCCGGATTTGTACATTATTCTGATCACGGATATTGATTATTTCGGACTTGATTATATGCTCTACACATTAAGAGTAGGTTGCGAAGAACATCCGGAATTAGAATATGAGGATGGATTAAGATTCCTGTATTTTTACACCGGCGGTACCAAGGGCGGTAGCGACAGTGTCCGAAATATGCTAAAATACATCCAGAACAGTAAGGCGGCTTCGGTTGTCGATGAAGCTACCAAAGAACTCGATGAATATGTCGGTAATGTGCGCCGGGATCCGGAGATAAGGGGTGATTATATGACATTCGGGGACAGAATAGACTGGGAAAAGAAAATGAGCCTTGAAGAGGGCATCGAGCAGGGGCTTAAGCAAGGCATAGAACAGGGCATAGAGCAGGGCATAGAGCAAGGCATAGAACAAGGCATAGAAAAGGGCAAACTTGAGATGATTGCCGGAATGCTCAGCAATGGTAAAACTGTTGAGGAAATAGCTGAGTTTTGTGGCATCGATCCTGCCCTTGTTCTAAAAGCCAAAGAAGCACTGCAATTAATATAAAACCTGAGGACCGGAGTAGTTCCTGCTCCGGTCTTTTTAAATCTAAACTCACAATATGAGGTAGTTGATCAAACATGCCTTTTGAAATAATCAGAAACGACATAACGAAAGTAGCTGCGGATGCCATAGTTAATACGGCCAATCCCAAACCTGTCTTTGCCGCGGGAACTGATGGTGCAATCTATAAAGCTGCCGGGGAGAAGGAGCTTCTTGCGGAAAGGCAGAAGATCGGTAATATTGCGAGAGGCGATATGGCCGTGACCCCCGCCTTTAAACTGCAGGCTAAGTACATCTTTCATACCGTGGGCCCGGAATGGATCGATGGGCGGCACGGTGAGTTTGATATTTTGCGAAGCTGCTACAGTAAGTGTCTTGAAAAGGCAGTGAAACTTAAATGTAAGAGTATTGCTTTTCCGCTGATTGCCACCGGTGTTTACGGTTTTCCCAAGGATGAAGCTCTTGAGATCGCTTTATCTGTGATCCAGTCATTTCTGCTGGAGCATAAGATCAAGGTATACCTGGTTGTTTTTGATAAGAAATCACTTCAGATCTCAAAGAGTCTTATTGATGATATTAGGGAATACATCGATGACAATTATGTTGATGATTCTCTGACTAAATGCAATCGTTATGAGAACTCCCGAAGAAGGCGCGAGCGAGAGGAAGTCCTTGATGAAATAGTCTCTCCTAAGGTGGACCTTTCAAGTCTTTCCATTGAGCAGATGATCGCAGGACTGGATAAGACATTTCAGGAGAAGCTCTTTGAGATAATTGATGAACGTGGACTTACGGGTCCCCAGGTTTACGACGGATATGTATCGAAGCAGGTTTATTCCAAACTTCAGTCGGACATGAAATACAGGCCTAATAAGTTCACTGCCATTGCATTATGTCTTTCTTTGCATCTAAGCGTAGATGAGACACAGGATATGCTTAGCCGTGCGGGGTGGACTCTAAGCCCCAGTTCCAAGTCTGATCTTATAGTAAAGGCCTGCATTCTTAAGAAGCAGTACAATGTTGTTAAGATCGATATTATTCTGGAACAGTTTGGCTGTCCAAGGCTTAAGGATATCAAGTAAATACCGCAGTAAATTAGGATTTTAAAAAGTCAACGGAGCGTGGACCAACCGTTGGCTTTAATTTTTTATAATGCCTTCAGAAAGTAAATTAAGGGTTCACGGTAACAAAGCCGTGAGAAAGAGAGGCGAATATGTACGGAGCTATTTTGGGAGATATCGTTGGAAGCAGATTTGAGTTTGACAGACCCGGATGGACTAAGGATTTTGAGTTCCTTAACGGTGAGGACAACTGGACCGATGATACTGTTATGACCATTGCCATCGCTGAGGCTCTTCTTGATGCCGGAAATGATGCGGATGCGTCTGGGATTGAGGAGCTTTGCATTAAGTCCATGCAGAAGTGGGGAAGAAAGTATCCCGGTGCGGGTTATGGCGGAAGGTTCAGAGGGTGGCTCACTGCCAAGGATCCTAAGCCCTACGGAAGCTACGGAAACGGATCTGCCATGAGAGTTTCGGCTGCAGGATGGCTTTATGATTCTCTTGAAAGGACCAGGGAAGTTGCAAGGGCTACCGCAAATGTAACTCACAATCATCCCGAAGGGATCAAGGGAGCAGAGTGTACCGCGGCGGTTATCTACATGGCAAGGACCGGAGCTTCCAAGGAAGAGATTGCGGATTATGTTGTTAAGGAATTCGGATATGATTTCTCGGAAACTCTGGAAGAAATGAGAGCACGTCACAGGATGGATGAGTCCTGTCAGGATGCGCTTCCCAAGGCACTGAGAAGTTTTTTTGACGGAGAGTCTGTGGAAGATACCATCCGCAATGCGGTATCCCTCGGTGGAGATACGGATACCATCGCGGCAATTGCAGGGGCTATGGCCGAAGGATTATACGGAATGCCGGTTCTTTATCGCGGTGAGGTTCTTTTAAGAGTTGATGGTGATATGAGAGCTGTCCTTGGGAGATTTGATACTGCCCTGAAGCCTATTGATATAAAGGATTGGCATGAACAATCTCATTATCTGCTTGAATATTACGTTTACCCCTACAATTTTGAGGATCGCATTGATGTTTTGATATGGGCAGGGGATGGAAAGCTCTGTTATGGAAAATATTACTATAAGGGAACTGGTGATGGCTCCATAGACGGAGAAAGTGAAATGACTTTTGAAGAGTTTTACGAAATGATCGAGAAGATAAGGATCCCAGAGTGGGACGATCATTATGAGCCTAAGGATTGTGTTATTTCGGACGGTAAATCCTGGGAAGTAAGGTATGAAAGCCCTGAAGGAAAGGCTTACGTAAAGAGAGGATCAAATTCATATCCTAAGAACTGGAGATCATTTATAAAGGCTCTGGAAACTGTGGTGGGTAAGATCTGATTTTATAGGAGGAAGAGATATGTTTGAAAGTATCTGTATTGAATTTTTTGCATATGTATCGGGTGGTGCCAAGGCTAAAGTCTGGGTGTTCGAAAATGAGCTTCATTTTTCAAGGGAGGTGGGTTTTAAACCTGAGAAGTATGTCAGGGATGCCGTCAGTGCGATGCCCGCAGAGGAGTTTGTTAAGAGGATTGAGGCCCTTGATATCCTTAGCTGGAAGAAAGAGTATACCCCCGATGAAATCTGGATGGATGGGGAGAGCTGGGGGATCAAGTACGATGACTCCGAGCATAGGACATACAAGGTCAGGGGAGAGAATGCGTATCCTGCTTGCTGGAAGCAGTTTATGGAGCTGATGACGGAAGCAGTGGGTGAATTTTGGGATTATAGTGAGTGTTTGTAATGAGGAAATTTTTGGACATGTTTCGTTTTAAAATGGCATAGTACCAGATCAATCAGTTCATGAGGGATGATAGTGATGAAGACTAAGAGTATTGTATTTTTGTGTGTTGTAATGTGTTTTTTATCTTTTGAGGGATGTGGGAATGCTGAAGAGCCTTCCAATCCTACGTCGTCTGAAATGACCGAAGATGATAATTTTGTAGAAACTGAGACACCTGAACTGACGGTGGCTGTTGTGAATGAAGCAATCGTAAATGACGGAAAAGATATTTATCCGGATAAGGAAGATTTTATAGAGGAGTATTTTTCCTCCGATGGATCCGTAAGCGTAAGGATCAATTTTGATACGAGAGAGTCGGTCATTATTGATGGAGATACGGTAATTTCCGTTGAGATTGGAAACGGAATATATGGAACCTATATTGAGAAAACGGATGTTGATAACGACGGCGAAGATGAATATATCATCGCTGAGTGTGAGAACACGGGTACAGGTGTTGCTATATACGGTTTATGCATAGTGGAGAAGGTTGGCCCCGGATATATCCAGACACTTTATGATGGCGGATATTTTGCTGACATCATAAACGACCGTGTAGGTTATGATTATGATCCTGAGTCCCATGAGATAACTTTTTTAGCACAGAATTCGGATGGTCCCGTCAGTTTTACTGAAAGGATCGAAAGAGAAGATTCCGATGAATATAACCTGACGGATGTATTTTTCCGCGATATCATCCGCATCAGACTTATAGACGGAAAGCCTTATCTTTCTGCACCTTCATGCTATTTTTTCGAAGATTCTTACGAACCTGAAATGTGTTGTGCAGTAGAGGTATCAGCACCTATATTTGTTGATGAGGATTCTTATATCACGGTGGGTGATATTACATTTGGAGAGGATAGCGGGAATAAGCTGCCGTAATGACAGGAAGCTTTCGATCTTTTAGTAAAGCATTTTGATATTGAGGTTACTTATGATGAAGATGGTCGTATTTCCAATAAAGAAAAAAGATCGAACAAGAAAAAACATTGATGTTCAAAATTTATGATATAATTTTATAGGATTTTTATCACTTATGGAGGTGGAAATTATGCATGAATGGGAACAAATAAGACCTAAAGTAAACGAGACTTCAGAATTTTTGGAAATTGCCAGTGATTTTGGAGATCCCATGGAAGTGTTTAGAGAAGCACTTCATAACGCATACGATTGGGGAGCTACTGAATTTAAAATCCTTATCACTTTGGATGAATCATGTGGTCAGGAGAAACTGATAATTGAATTGATTGATAATGGTTCCGGTATGGATAAGGATACTATTATCAATCATTTTTGGAATCTTGGTGATTCAAAGTCCAGAGGAAATCGCGATTCTATTGGCGAAAAAGGCCATGGCACTAAGATATATTTAAGGTCTGACAAAGTTGTAATTCATACAAATGATGGCAATAATTCGTATGAATCCATATGCGAAGGGGCTTTTAAGGAGTTGAATTCCGGAAGAGTACATTGCCCTGTAGTGAGAGAAAGTGATGAACCATATCCTAAAGGAACAAGCATAAGAATTGAGGGATATAATAATAATCAGAGAGGAAAATTACAGCAAAGAATTATAAAAGATTATTTATATTGGTATACAGTGCTTGGTACGGTGGAAAATCAGTTTGAGAATAGATCCGTTAGAGATTTTAAAGTAATGCTTAAAGGTCTTGATGTTGATGAACCTGAAACACTTACTATGGGACATCCTTTTGCTGTAGAGAATAATGATATAAACGCTTTGTTTACTGAATATGGTGAAGCGGCTGCGGATTATTATGTAAAGAAATATGTTTATCCCATGCGACACTTAGATGATATGCCTGAAGTGAAGTTTGATGTTGTTATATATTTCGAGGGTGATGAAGCTAAGAGACTTTATAATCCGATGATAAAAAAACGTATGAGTAAACAAACCGGAGAATATAAGGTTTCTGACAGGTACGGAATTTGGCTGTGCAAAGATTTTGTGCCTATTCAAAGAGTAAATGAATGGATTACCTCATTTGGAACTGGTTCAAATTCGTTTGGATTGTTACATGGATTTGTTAATTGTCAGAAATTAAAACTGACAGCTAATAGGGGTACAATAGCCAACACTAATCAACGCATAATTGATCAATTAAGAATTGCAGTCCAGCAAATTATTGATGAAATAAACATTGACCTGTATAAAAATGATGTTATAACTTTGAAAAAGTGGAACGATGAAGCTAAAACATTAAAATTTGAACAAGCTGCTTTCAAGAAGCGTAAGGAACTTGTTACCCAAAAGCAATATTTCGAAATGAATGATCGAGTTTTTCTTACACCTAGGAATGAGGCTGAATTATATGGCTTGTTTATTTCGTTATATACTTTACATCCGGATGATTTTGATTTCGAACCTTTAGACTATGATGAATCGGCAGGAATAGATCTTCTTGCGAGAAATAAGTCAAAGAATAAAATCGCAGACTGTGAGTTTTGGTATGTGGAATTAAAATATCAATTGGGAGCAACCGAATTCAATCATTCCTTTAGCAATATTCGATATATTGTTTGTTGGGAACTTGCTTCAAAAATAAAAGACGGAAGTAGATTGAAAACATCTGTGGAGGATGTTAATAGGGAGTTGAAAATCATTCCTGGAGATGATGATAATCCTAGAAAGATATTCTTGGATTCACCAGATGCAACTGTGAAAATTAAAGTTATTTGCCTTAAGGAGTACTTAGAAAAGACTTTGAAAGTCAAACTTATGGATCAATAATTGAAATGTCGTACTGTTATAAAACAGGGATCATTCTGATATGTACCCAGAATCCTGGACACATTGATTTATGAACTAGGCGAAACACATGGATGCTTTTCTGTACTTTACAGGAGGCATCCATTTTGTTTTCTCCTGAATGCGATTATTGTTGTAATAGTATATATATTCTTTGAC
>JAEEGL013960037.1_pt1 | contig 14172 bp, 13 predicted proteins | sample 9134231 | NCBI WGS metagenome assembly JAEEGL01 (sample SAMN16246548, study PRJNA631951) | gut metagenome | biome: gut microbiome; feature: rumen; material: fiber-attached | host: Bos | place: Iran: Karaj | collected 2018-10 | reverse complement strand
GGACAGGGCGGTATCTCAGTCCAGATGCATGAAGCTTTATTCCATGGAACTGGCCAGAAACAACATCCATTATCCCGACCCGGATCTCAAATTTGCGGAGGATTCGGCTTTTCTGATCCCCTGCGTGCTCGATGCCGACAGACTGTATTTCATGGATCATGCAGCGATGTACCATTACAGGTTCGTGAATGATTCCGCGGTCCACCGCTATACTCCGTATCTGACCGAGAACATCACGCGTGTCAGATCCATTATAAGGAAAGCCATTTCCAGAAAATTCTGGGATGAGCCGGAGACCAAGGAGAGGCTTCTGGATTATTACCGGGCGGAAAGCGTGATACAGCTCATGTTTGCGATCAAAAATGAGCTACGCGGCGACAAGTCACGATACATAGACAGGATACGCACTCTGTGCAGGGACCCCGAAAACGCGGAAGTGATCAGGGAAAAACCCGTCAGGATGAGGCATCCGTTCAACCTCCTGATCTACCACACGATGAAGCACCCGACCAAATTAAACTGTAGGATATTACGGTTTCTCATGGATATGCATGAGAGGTGAAGGCCCCTGCTGACGGATGGCTGATGGATACGAGAGACGAAAATGAGTACACCCATAATCACGGTCATAGTACCGATATTTAACGAATCCGACTATATAGACAGATGCATGAACTCCCTTCAGGCCCAGACCCACAGGAGGCTTCAGATAATACTGGTGGACGGAGGCTCCACGGACGGGAGCGGGCAGCTCTGCGACAAATGGGCGACCAGATGGAACATGGGGCCCGGTTCCAACATGGGCATCGTGGAGGTCATACATACAGCAAATAAGGGCGTATCCGAGTCCCGGAATAAAGGCCTCTCGCATGCTGCGGGAGAGTATGTTACATTCCTCGACGGCGATGACTGGCTCGAACCCGATGCGATATCGAAGATGTATTCAGTACTTGAGTCCGAGCAGGTCGATATGGCAGGTTTGAGCTTTATCAGCCGTTATCCCGGAGAAGAGAATTCGGAAAAAGTGTCTGACGACCCAGCATTTGAGACCATGACGGCCCGTGAATTCCTGGCCGGTCACATACTCAAAGGAGATGTTCATGTCTGGGGCAGGCTTTATAAGCGAGACCTGATCGGCGATCTTCGCTTCAGAAAAGACTTAACGATAGGCGAGGACATGCTTTTTGTCATCGAATATGTCAAAAAGTGCGACCGCGTGGCTCATATGTCCTATCGCGGATATGATTATTTCAGGAATCCGGGCGGAACGATGGCAAGGCCCTTTTCCGCATCATCGATGGACCAGGTGAAATGCTGGGATGAAGCAAGGCTCCTTCTGGCACACGAGGGCGATGAACTCTCTGACGGACCGGATCTGCGTGCGAACATGCTCATATCGATCATGCTCACGGCGTCGCGCATGGCACTTCTTGACCGCATCATCATCACTGACGAAGCGCATAAGGAATATATCAGGACGCTCAGGGCGAAGATAAAAGAGTATAAGAACGGCGCCGCAATGAAGGTGCTGGACCGCGGCTACAGATTTAAGGTCCGCATGTTCAGATTTTTCCCGGGACTGTACATGTCCCTGTACCACAGGCATAAGGCGGGTAAATGACCACTGATGCAAGGCCAAAACGAATCTGCTGCAGATGTAAGGCGACTGTATGACGAATGATAAGACTGCAAATAAATATCTGATGTATATGCATGCAGGGAGCGCGAATCACGGCTGTGAAGCCATAGTCCGCTCCTTAAGCGCTATTCTGGGCGGAAGGTCCGCGGTCTTAAGCAATAATCCCGCAGAGGACGAAGCGGCCGGCCTGGGCGATATCTGCGATATCATCCCCGCGAGGCATTACGAGGACAGTCTTCCACGGAAGGCTTACTATTATGCCTGCAGGAAGCTCTTACACAGACCCGATATGCAGATGGACTACGCATACCGCGGGGCTGCGCCTTATGGGCAGTATGACTGTGCGCTGTCGATCGGCGGGGATAATTACTGTTACGATGATGCGCTTGTGAACCTGCGGGGCGCGAATATCCTTTTTGCAAAAAATAAAGTGCCTACGGCTCTGGTGGGCTGCTCGGTCGAGCCCGATATCTTAAAACGCCCGGAGATAGTGGAAGATCTGTCGATGTACAAATGCATCATCGCCCGTGAATCGACGTCATACGAGGCTCTTTTGCAGGCACTTCCCGATAAGATGTCAGACCGTATCTTCCTGCTTCCCGATCCCGCTTTTGCCTTGAAACCGGCAGAGTGCGCGGCACCGGAAGGCTTTAAGGAAGGCCATACGATAGGCATCAATATCTCCCCGATGATCTTAAACTACGAATCGGCGGACCGCCCCGGGATCATCGTCGCCAACTATAAGCACATGATAGAGACGATCCTGTCCGAGACTTCGGATATGATCATGCTGATCCCTCACGTGGTTACGCCTCTGTCAGACGACCGGAAGGCGATCAGGACGCTGTATGATCTGTATTCCGATACCGGGCGCGTGATCATGATGCCCGATGCACCCGCGGAGCAGCTCAAATACATGATAAGCCGCTGCAGGCTGCTGATAGCGGCCAGGACACATGCGTCCATTGCGGCCTATTCCACATATGTTCCGACGCTCGTGGTCGGATATTCGGTAAAAGCGGCAGGCATCGCAGTCGACCTCTTCGGACAGCGCGAAGGATATGTGTGTCCCGTGCAGGAACTGAAGAAGGACACCGATCTGACGGACGGATACATGTGGCTTGAAGCCCACGCCGACGAGCAGAGGGATATCCTGAAGAAAAAGATACCCGAGTGGATAGCTAAGACCGGCAGGATAGCGGAGATACTTAAGAAGTGATAACTGCGATCCCCGGCGGGATAGCGGAGATGATACCGGCGGACATATGCCGATGAGGATGATATATGAACTACTACAGATCTCTGACCGAAGAAGCCGTAAGGCTTCTGGACATACCTGACGAGCCGGACATCTATCATAAGATCAGGCGCTGGGCGCGCGTGCACATCAAACACGAGTCCGTGGCTCCGATAGATACGATGAACTGGCCCAAGGGTTGCCTGATGTGCGGCCTCGTTTATCAGGCCCGTAAGAAAAGCAAAGCGGATAACAACGTCGACAGAGCCGCTTCGATATACGGCATGGCAGCCGTGCAGAGCCACATAGACAAGTGGATAGCCGCAGAGGCACCGCTGTATTTTGTTGATGACGTGCTGGCGGGTCAGGCTCTCCTGATGCTCGCCGATTTTTATAAGGATGATGATCCCGAGACCTTCATGCGGTACATGAAGGTTGCTGACGGCATAATGAGGTTTCTTTACGGTCATGATGCGGATGCCGAGGGCGTTTTGCCGTACAGACCGGCCCAGAAGACCGGGCAGATATTCGCGGACAGCCTTGGCATGATCGTTCCTTTTGCGGTTCTGTACGGGCTGATGAAAAATGATGATGATGCGATCGCTTTTGCCAGAAATCAGATGACCTACGCGCTGAAACACCTCACGGATCCCGAGATAGGGCTTCCGTGGCATGTATACAGTCTGGATGGCGATAACGGCGATGTGAAGATCAGCGGGGCACTCGGCTGGGGCCGTGCGCTTGGCTGGATAATGTATGGTCTGGGTGCTTCCGTGGAGGCTTTTGACATGTATCCGCCGAAAAGTCCCGAAGCGATCACGGCGTCGAAGACTTTTGCGGCGCTGCTTGAGCAGATGACGGAGATAGCGCTGCGGTTTCGGCGCGAAGACGGCCTTTTCGGCAGTATCATACACGACGATGAGACACCTGCGGATACTTCCGCATCGGCGATGATTATTTACGGTATCAAACAGCGCGACTACCGCGCGGAAAGAGGCGTGAAGCGCGAGTCCTACATGGAGCCGCTCGTGCCTTATATAGGCGCAGACGGCAAGGTTAAGGGCGCGCAGGGCGAATGCATGGGCATAGGCCTGTATTCTGACACATACGGCTCTTATCCGTGGTCAGTGGGAATGACGCTGCTTTTGCTGTAGATACAGATCGATGATGCTTTTCTGCAGATATAGATTGATGATGCTTTTCTGCAGATACAGATCGATAATGCTTTTCTGCAGATACAGATCGATAATGCTTTTCTGCAGATATAGATTGATGGTACTTTTATGATAATAATCAGATTAATGGGCGGGCTCGGCAACCAGATGCAGCAGTACGCCCTCTACCGGAAGTTCATATCGCTCGGAAAAGAAGCATGCCTGGACACATCATGGTTCGAAAACGAGGCTGCGCACACCGATACTCCGCGTAGGCTTGAGATCGACCGCTTCGTGCGCGCTGATTTCAAAACTGCCGATGAGGAGACCGTGCAGGCGATCATGAATCCGGGGATTATATCCCGCATCATGACTAAACTCAACCTCCAAGCATCCCGCTATGTCCGCGAAAACTCCATGTATCAGCCCGAGATCTTCGATAAGGATGACTGCCTGCTGGAAGGCTACTGGAGCGCCGACAGGTATTATGCCGATATCTTCCCCGATCTTCGCGAAAAGTTTGATTTTGCACCTCTTCTTGATGCAGATCCCGCTAAAAAGGCCCGGATCGACGAAGTGAAGTCCCTCATCGATGAAACGCCTTTTTCATGTTCGGTCCATATCCGCCGCGGGGACTATCTGAAACCGGGCATTTCCGATCTTTTCGGCGGAGTTTCCACCGATGAATACTATGACTCTGCTTTTGAGTATATCCGGGATGAGCATCCGGACGTGAGCTTCTTTATTTTTTCGGACGATCCCGATTATGTTGCTGCAAAATACGGTAAAGCGCCCGATTGTACAGCTGTCGATGTAAACCACGGCCCTGACAGCCTTTTTGACATATATCTGATGAGCCTGTGCGATGCGCATATCTGCGCCAATTCTTCTTTCAGTTTCTGGGGAGCGCGCCTTGATCCGCACAGAGAAGAAGCCCTGTGCATAAGGCCTGCGATACATATGAGATCTCAGGTTTTTGACGAGGATCTCATGCATGATCTGTGGAAAAAATGGATCCTGATCGACCCTGAAGGGAAGTTCAGATAAAAACCGGTCACTATCCCGAATGCCCGGATGTTTCTTATTCCTTGCTCAGCGCTATCTGCTTCATGATAGCGTATTCCTGATTATCGATATGGATACCGCATGCGTTGGCGGCAGCTTCTTCGTCGCGCGCGGCGATGGCTGCATAGATATCGCTGTGCTCTTTTACGAGCTGGTCATATATCTCGGAATCCTTAAGATATTCAAATCTATAGCGGTACATCTGCTCGGAGAGGTTATTTACGAGCTGCTTTAAGCGTCTGTTTGCGGTCGCATCGATGATTATATCGTGCAGAGCCACATCACAGGCAGCGATATGTGTAAGATCCTTTTCGGGAGCTTTAACGGCTTCTTCGAACTTCTCACAGGCTTCTTTGAGGGACTCAAGCTGTGTTTCGGTTATCCTTTTGCAGGCGAGGGATGCGCACAGCACATCCATGGCGCGTCTGACTTCCAGGACATCCTGAACGCTCTCAGCCGAGATGCTGGCAACTACGGCGCCTCTGGCCGGGCGCAAAGTGACCAGACCTTCCTGCTCGAGCATGCGGATGGCTTCGCGCACCGGAGTGCGGCTTACGCCGAAACGGCTGGCCAGATGTATCTCCATCAGTCTCTCGCCGGGATCGAGTTCTCCGGTCAGGATCGCGCGTCTGAGCGTATTGAACACCACCTCGTGAAGCGGCAGATATATGTTGGGATCAAGCTTGAAATCGTCTTTCATGGGCTACCTCCGTCATCAGTGAGAACAGCGCATTTATTTGTTTTTCTCTATCATCGGATAGAAACGGAAACTTCGTTATCTCCATTTCATCAGTTGGAAAGAACCATCTATTGTTTGTTGGAAACGAAAACGGCGTCCGAAACATATATATCGGGGTAGAGTGCGCGTATGTGATCAAGTGCCTGCATACACGTCTCTTTATTGTCGAACAGTCCGAATACCGTCGGCCCGGATCCGCTCATGAGTGCTCCCGTGGCTCCCTGTGCACACATTGCCTGCTCCAGTTCGGGAACAATGGCATGTTCCTGCGCGGTCACGTCTCTGAGGACATTTCCGAGCTTGGAGGCCATGCGGGACAGATCCTTTTCCCTGATCGCGGATATCATCCCGTCAACATCGGGGTGATCTATGGACGGCGATGAATCTATCTGCCTGTAAACATAGGCTGTGGATACGTCGATATCTGGTTTGGCGATCAATATATGCGTATCGGGCGGTGCGGGTATGGGGGTGAGCTTCTCACCTATTCCTTCGGCGAGCATGCTTCCTCCGAGTATGCAATACGGAACGTCGGCGCCAATGGTAACGCCCGTTACGCATAATTCCTCATCAGTGTAACCGAGGTTCAGAAGCTTATTCACGCCGCGGAGCGTAGCAGCGGCGTCGGAACTTCCGCCGGCCATTCCCGCAGCCATCGGGATCCGCTTGACGAGCGCTATATCAAGGCCGATCTCTTTGCTTTCTTTCATATCCGCCTCGAAGCGGCTCGACTCTGCCGTTTCTACTCCAAGACGGCTGCTTTTTTCTGCATCGGCAATGAGCGCGCGGGCCGCCCTTACGATCAGATTATCGTCCCCACAGTCAAGCTCGGATACCGAGAGAGCATCATCCTCCATCTGGCAGGTCAGACGTATGCCGGGCTTGTCGGACAGTGTGAATGTGAGATCGTCATGGATGCTTATGGTCTCCATGACCATCCGTACGGCATGGTATCCGTTCGGAAGCCTGCCCGTGATATCCAGAGCCAGGTTGATCTTGGCATATGCGGTTTCTGTGATAGAATTTGCGGACATATACTTATCCTACGAGGTTTTCGCCTATGTTATCTGTCAAGGATATCCTTCTGGTTTATCCGTCAAGCATATCTTTAAGGTTATCTATCAAGTTTTTTTGCTTATCTATCAAGGATGTTTGCGTGGTCATCCTGAGAGAATGTATAGGATTGTATTTTGTATACATTATACCACATGATTGTATTATTTTTTATCCATGTGATATCATTTATCCTAACCCTCAATATGATATTATTTATCCTAAATCCTGATAAGCTGTTATCTGTTCAGACTCAAGGGAGTTAGGATACAGAAGTCCGGAAGCTGCTATCAGCCCGGACCATACAGAAGTCCGGATGCGGCTGTTTATCCGGACCGGAGGAAATAAATGGACAAAGAAGTTCTACTGGCCATGAAGGGGATGCAGTTCGCCTTTAACGAGAATACGGGAGAGGGCGAACCTATCGAGATCATCACCAATGCCAGATATTACGAAAAGAATAATAACCGTTATCTTATGTATGACGAGATGCTTGAGGGCGTAGAAGAACCCATATCGAATCTGGTCAAGTTCAGTCCGGATACGATAGAAGTCACCAAGAAGGGCATGATCAATGTCCATATGGTATTCGAAGAGGGAAAGCAGAATCTGACGAGCTATCAGACCCCGTTCGGATCATTGATGATAGGGATCAATACCCACAAGGTTAAAGTGACAGAGCATGACGAGTGCATACATCTTGAAGCGCAATACGGCTTGGATATCAATTACGAGTTCCTTTCGGATTGCGTGATCAGCATGGACATTTCTCCAAAGAACAAACTGGATCTTTCCTGAGAACAAACCGGATCTTTCCTGAGAAAGCGGCGACTTTCGCCCCGCCCCGGAAGCTGTTTTATCGACTTTATGACCCAAACGAAGCATTTAGCTCCGTTTGGGTCATACTTTTTCAACTTCGTTCCGATCTTCAGGGTGGGATTCATGACCCAAAAGGCGGTTTTAATGCTGTTTGGGTCATGATTCCGTTTCCGAGTAGGATCGTTCAATGAACCATACGATATTTCGAGTGCGATTCTCATGACCCAACCCCTCATCTGAGGTCTGTTTGGGTCATATTTCGCACAGTATTACATGGGATATCAGGGATTTTCTCATTTATGACCTGAGAAGGTCATTTTCGTCTGCAGGCAATGCATCTGCACACCGCAACCATAAGAAAACGGGGACTTTCGCCCCCGCAAATCTCTTATTCGCCCACATATATTACTTAATCGACTCGTCTACATATATTACTTAATCGATTCGCTTACTTATATTACTTAATCGGCTTTGCGCCGGCCTTCTCCTGAAGTTTGTCGACCTTCTCCTGGAACTTGGCTCTCCAGGATTTCTTCACAGGCTCGGTATTCTGGATATTTCCGTGCAAGCCCTTAACCGAAGTGATATACAGACCACTGATGGTCGCCTTGACCTCTTTCTTGACGGGGATGGCGTCAAAGATCTTCTCATCCGAGATGAAGGACATGATCTGAGGTCCGACCTTGGCCTTTACGATCGGCAGTTTGGAACCGCGCAGATACTTGGGAGTCTGCTCGAGCACTGCCTGCGGAAGTCCCGCATCCCTGAGCTTCATGCGTTTCTTATCGATGATCAGCATGCTGACCGTCTGCTTCATGGCATCGAGCTGCTCTTGCTGCTCTTCCTGCTTCTTCTGGGTCTTCTTGCCCAGGAAATACAATACTATGATCGCCGCAATGAGCACTACGGTGATCACTATCATAACTATCTGCCAAGCCTGCATGGTTGAATCCTCCGTGTTTTACGTATCTTTAGTCTCTGAAAAAGTCTGTCAACTATAATAACACAATAAATGGTATAATGACAAATATGATACATGGTATTTTCGAGCCGACAATCCATTGCAAGCATGACAAGAGACACAGATCCTTAAAGATCACAGCCCTTATTATCGCTGTGGTCTTGTTTTGGTCTGCTCCGACGGCTCAGGCGACCACGATCGATGACATGCAGAGCGAGATAGATTCGATCAACTCGGAGATAAGCGATCTCGAAAATCAGAAAAGAGATGCCGAAAAGGCCAAGAACGAGGCTCAGTCGGGCTTAAGCGGCACGAACAGCCAGATCAATTCAATATCGGGTGCTATGGGCGATCTGGATACCGAGATCGAAGGCATCAATATGGAGCTTGTTGGCCTGCTTACCGATATCGACCTGATCTCCACCGATATTGAGAATAAGACTGTAGAGATAGCTGATACGCAGGAAGAGTACGATCAGGCGGTAGCTACGAGAGATGAGCAGTATGCCTCGATGAAGATCCGTATCAGATATATGTATGAGATCGGTGATGCAACCTACATATCTATTTTTCTGGATGCAGCCACTTCTTCACTTGCCGATGCCCTGAATAAGGCCGAATACGTTGAGCAGCTATATGCATATGACAGACAGATGCTCGAGGAGTACAAACAGACCGTGGATTACACCAAGGAGGTCTGGGACAGGCTCGAGGAAGAAAAGTCCGAGCTTGAGACATCCAAGCAGGAGCTCGAAGAAGAACAGAAGTATCTGGAGGAAGTGGAAGCCCAGCTCGAGGAGGAATACGAGAATTACAGCGTGATGCTGGCTCAGGCCAGACAGCAGGCAGCGATATATACCGCCAAGATCAACCAGCAGACCAGCGAGATCCGGGCAATTGAGAAAGCGGAAGCGGAGAAAAAGCGCGAAGCCGAGGCAAAACAGCGTGAGATCGAGGCAGAGCAGGAGCGGCTCAAAGCCGAACAGGAAGCACAGGCGGCTGCGGCTGCATATGCGGCTGCTTTGGAAGCTGGATATTCGGCGGATGAGATAGCTTCGATGACATCCATCACCTCACAGCTTACGACTGATTCCAACCAGTCGACGACTTCCTCCTCCTCATCATCGTCCTCGTCATCTTCGTCGGGAACGACTGTTACCGCATCCGGATCGGGCAAAGGTGCCCAGATCGCAAATTACGCCCTTCAGTTTGTCGGAAGGCCGTATGTTCCCGGAGGTACGGATCCGTATAACGGATCGGACTGCTCGGGCTTCACGATGGCCGTATATCAGGCATTCGGCATAAGTCTTCCGAGAACTTCCTACTCCCAGTCGAGCGTCGGAACCGCGGTGTCATATGACCAGGCAAAAGCCGGCGATATCATCTATTACGGCGGTCATGTGGGCATATACATCGGCAACGGTCAGATAGTCCACGCTTCCACGCAGCGTACGGGCGTGAAGATTTCATCTGCCACATACCGAAGCATCGTGACGATCCGGAGAGTTGTCAACTAGGAGCTTCACATCCGCAGAGTGGTCAACTGATATTCACTTATCGTGCTTGGATGTGGGATGAAGCAGCTCCCACCATACGCGGGGAGTCAGCAGGATCAGGAGCGGGAACAGCTCGAGACGTCCTGCGAGCATATCGAACATCAGAACATATTTCGTAAAAGGATTAAAGAAAGCGAAGTTACATGTGGGTCCGACCATTGAGAGTCCGGGCCCTATATTATTGATCGTAGCAGCCACCGCGGTGAAATTGGTGGTCAGATCATGGCCTTCTATGCTGACTAACAGCACCGACGCGGTGAAAATGAACAGGAATGTCAGGAAGAACACGTTCACGGATCTTAAGACCTCGTGTTCAACGGGCTTCTCGTCCATTGTAAGCTTCTTTATGCTCTTGGAGTGGATATATCCGCCTATCTCCTTGAAAAACGTTTTAATGGCCAGTATGAAACGGCTTACCTTGATGCCGCCGCCTGTGGAACCCGCGCACGCACCTATGAACATAAGTATCACGAGCACGGTACGGCTGGTCTGGCTCCATGTATCGAAATCCGCCGATGCGAATCCCGTGGTCGTGATGATCGATGCGACCTGAAAAGCGGAGTGAGTGAGTGCTTCAAATACATTTCCGTATATATGCACGGTATCGAACATGAGGATGCCTATCGCTACAAGGATCACGCACAGATATACCCGGACTTCCTCCATCTTGAACGCTTTTTTTGCCTGGTGGAAAAGGATCAGGTAGTAGGCATTGAAGTTGACACCGAACATGATCATGAATATCGTGACGATCCACTGAATGGCGGGAGAATAGCTTACAAAAGAGTCGTTAAGCACGCCGAAACCACCGGTACCTGCGGTTCCCATGGCGCTGCAGACCGCTTCGAACGGTGCCATTCCGAATATCATGAGGAGTACGAACTCGATAAAGGTCAGGACGAAATAGATTATATACAGTATGCGTGCTGTTGATTTGATCTTGGGAACGAGCTTGCCCACAGAGGGCCCGGGGCTCTCAGCACGCATCAGATTGATGTTGGATCCGCCGCTCATGGGCACTATGGCCAGCAGGAAGACTAAAACTCCCATGCCGCCTACCCAGTGGGTGAAACTTCTCCAGAAAAGCATGCATTTGGACAGGGGCTCGACCGCCAGAAGGATGGAAGCTCCGGTGGTCGTAAAACCTGAAACGGTCTCAAAGAGCGCATCCGTAAAAGAAGGGATCTCGCCCGAGAGCCAGAAGGGCAGGCAGCCCGCAACGGACATGACGATCCAGCTCATGGCCGTACATACACATCCTTCTTTCAGATAAAAAACGGTTGATTTCGGTTTTTTGATGGTAAAAAGAATGCCGACGGCCGCGGCGATCGCAGCGGCGGGCAGGAACCATAAGCCGACCTTCTGCTCATGATGCAGAAAGGAAATAAAAAAGGGCAGGAGGAGAAGTACAGCCTCTACCTTCAGAACGCTTCCGATTACAAAACGTATCATGGATCTGTTCATTATCTCGCCTCTTGTGCCCGCTTATGCCAGTATGTCGGTGATGTCTTTGAAACCGGTATCGGTTGTTATCACAACGACCGAATCACCCTTTAAGATGCTGTCACCGCCTCGGGGAATGATGATCCGTCCGTTTCGGATGATGCATGTTACCAGCAGATTTTTCTTGAGCTTAAGCTCGCTTAATGGTTTATCGGTTGCCGCATTGGCTTCGCCTACCTTGAACTCCAGAGCCTCTGCCTTGTGGTCGAAGAGGTGGTAGAGTGTCTCTATATTGCTGTAACCCTGTGAGTTTCTCATAGCCCTTACATAGGCTATGATGGCCTCTGCGGTGATCTTGTTGGGATAGATGACGCTGTCGAGATCCAGACCCGAGATGACTCCCGAGAAGCCGATCCTCGTGATCTTGGTCACGATCTTGGCATGTGTGACCGATTTTGCATACAGCGTCAGCATTATGTTCTGCTCATCTATGCCTGTGAGCGGGATGAAAGCGTCGGTATTTACGATGCCTTCCTCGCGCAGGATCTCCTCATCGGAACCGTCGGCGTGTATGATGATAGCCTTGGGCAAAAGGATCGAGAGTTCCTCGCAGCGCGCCTGATCTCTTTCGATTATCTTGACCTCGACACCCATGTTGGTGAGCTGGAGTCCCAGATAATATGCCGCACGTCCGCCTCCGACGATCATAGCGGTGCGCACGGCGTGGGATCTCATGCCTATATAATCCATGAACTTGCGCACGCTCTTTCTGGTGCCGAGTACCGATATGATGTCTCCTGACTGAAGTCTGAAGGTACCTGAGGGGATGGCCACTTCTCCGTCACGCTGTACGGCGCTGATCAGGATGGATTCGGTGTGTTTGTGATCCAGCTCCATGATCGCTTTTCCGTTTAATATATTGTTTTCGTCGATCTTGAACTTGATGAGCTGCGCCTGTCCTCTGGCAAAAGAATCAACCTCCATGGCTGAGGGCATGCTCAGGATATTGGCGGCCTCAACGGCGGTCTCGAGCTCGGGATTGATGATGAGCGCAAGGCCGAGTTTTTCACGCAGATATCCGACCTCCTGGCTGTAATCGGGAGTTCTTACGCGGGCGATCGCCGCACAGTCACCCACGCGCTTGGCAACGGTACAGCAAAGCATGTTAAGTTCGTCCGATCCCGTTATCGCGATGAGCAGGTCGGCGTCGTCTATGCCGGCGTCTTTTTGCACGGTAAAACTTGCGCCGTTTCCGATGACGCCCATGACATCATATAAATTGGTTATTTCCTGGATTCTTGCAGAGTCGGTATCTATTACCGATATATCGTGCCCTTCTTTGATCAGCTGGGCGACAAGTGTGGCGCCTACTTTTCCGCACCCTACGATGATGATCTTAAGACCGTTAGCATTATCCGCTTTTAATAACGACATGCTTAAGTACCTTCCTGATGGAAAAATGATAATACTCTATATACTATACCACTATTCCGTCCGGAGTGCATCGACAGGATTGAGCTTGGCTGCCCGCCTGGCAGGATAGATGCCGAAAAAGATCCCGACACCGACGGATATCGCCACTACTAGCGCTACATCCGTAGTGTGTATCGCGGCTTTGATGTTCACCAGATTTCCCACGATGAAACTGAGTCCGAATCCCAGTATCATACCGATGAATCCAGCGAGAAGAGTGATCAGTGAAGATTCGACGAGAAACTGGAGAAGGATGCTGGATGTCCGTGCTCCGAGGGATTTACGTATACCGATCTCGCGTGTACGTTCCGTAACGGTCACTGTCATGATGTTCATGACGCCGATACCTCCTACCAGAAGAGATATGGCCGCCACGAGAGCAATAACAAGCGTTACCGAATCCATGACATTTACGTACATCTCCATCATGGACGCATAGGATTGAATGACCACGGCACCTTCCCCGCGCAGGTCCAGAATGTTCTCTGCGAGAGTTTTGGCTTTGGCTGCCGCTTCGTCGGCCATGCCCGGAACCGGGTAGAGCAGAAATGAAGTAAACTGTTCTTTTCCGAGATTATATTTGGTGGTCAGAAGCGAATACGGTACATATATGTCGGCATAATAATATTCCAGAGAGCCGCCTATTATTATTTCTTTGGCTGCTTCGAGCTGTTTTTCTTCGCTTCGAACTACTCCGACCACGGTGATGGTCCTGGTCTTATCGCCTATGGTCAGATCAAAGGTAAGTCCCTGGGCGTCCGTGGTTCCGAAGATGAACAATGCGGACATCTGGTTTAACACACATACATCATTGGCGTATTCGACATCATCTTCGGTGAAAAATCTACCGGAGTAGAATCCCTTGTCGAATTCGTAAACGCTGCTGGGGGTTCCCCCCAGAGCACGCGTGTTCATCGTTCTTCGGTACTTTGATTCGCCGAAGGCTGAGAAACTCGGAGACACTCCTCTGGCGATCGGTATGGCATCCTCTATCACTTTCAGGTCGGCGGCTGTCAGATATTTATCGGTCTTT
>JAEEGL013240860.1_pt1 | contig 14172 bp, 11 predicted proteins | sample 9134231 | NCBI WGS metagenome assembly JAEEGL01 (sample SAMN16246548, study PRJNA631951) | gut metagenome | biome: gut microbiome; feature: rumen; material: fiber-attached | host: Bos | place: Iran: Karaj | collected 2018-10 | reverse complement strand
GTGCTTCTCCAGTAATAGCAGAAATAAGTCAAACACTTGGTGCATTAACAGTAGCTATAGTTACAAAACCATTTGGCTTTGAAGGTAAAAGAAGAATGGCTAATGCACAACAAGGTTTAGAAGAATTAAAGAAACATGTTGATACATTAATCGTTGTTCCAAATGATAGATTACGTGAATTAATTGATAAGACAACACCACTTCTTGATTCATTCAAAGAAGTAGATAACGTACTTCGTACTGGTGTTCAATCTATATCAGATTTAATTGCTGTAAATGGATTAATCAACTTAGACTTTGCTGACGTTAAAACAGTAATGGAAAAACGTGGTAATGCTTTAATAGGAATTGGTATTGGTGTTGGTGAAAATCGTGCTGCAGATGCTGCAAGACAAGCTGTATCAAGCCCATTACTTGAAACAACTATTAATGGTGCTACTGATGCAATCATCAATGTAACTGGTGGTCCATCATTAACATTATTTGAAGTTGAAGAAGCTAACCAAGTTGTTAGAACAAGTGCAAATACGGATATTAATACAATATTTGGAGCTATTATTTCAGAAAACTTAACTGATGAAGTAATCGTTACAGTAATTGCAACAGGATTTGAAGAAGAAAGTGAACCATTATATCATTCATATGCAAGAAATAATGTTAAAGAAGAAAAATTTGATCCAGAAGATGATGATAGTGATTCAACTGATATTCCATCTTTCTTCAGAAATAGAAATTTCTAAGTAAAAATTAAGAAATCTTTATAGTAAACCTATGAAGATTTTTTTTATTGTGTTACAATGGATAAAGGTGGTCTTATGCTAGACGATATTAAAGATATAAGAGATATTCAAAAATTAAATATAACCGAATTAAAAGACCTAAGTAAAGAAATAAACTCTTTTATTCTTGAAAGCGTATCAAAAACCGGAGGGCATTTAGCATCTAATTTAGGTGTTACAGATTTAACTGTTGCTCTTTTCAAAGTTTTTGATTTTAATCGTGATAAAATTGTCTTCGATGTAGGACATCAATCATATGCTTATAAAATATTAACAGGAAGAAAAGATGATTTTAAAACACTAAGAAAATATAATGGATTAAGTGGATTCCCTAAGAAAGAAGAAAGTAAATATGACTTCTTTAATACTGGACACTCAAGCAATTCTATTTCAGCTGCCTTAGGATATGCTGTAACACGTGATCTTAATCATGATAACTATAATGTAATTGCTCTTATAGGTGATGGCTCTATGACTGGTGGCGAAGCTTTTGAAGGATTAAATAACCTTGGAAGTTTAAACACTAAAATGTTAGTTATTTTAAATGATAATGGTGTATCTATATCTAATAGTGTGGGGGGCCTTGCTAAGAAACTAAATAATATAAGAATCAATCAAAAATATATCAATTTTAAGAAAGATTTAAAGAAGAAATATAAAAGTAAAACAATATTCATTTTAAGGAAAGTAAAAAATCACTTAAAAAATGTAATATTACCAAATAGAATGTTTGAAAGCTTTGGAGTTAAATATATAGGTCCTATTAATGGACACAATATGAAAGAATTAGTTGATACATTAACTAAAATTAAGAATATTGATTCTCCAATTATACTTCATGTTTTAACTGAAAAAGGTCATGGATATGAACTTGCTACAAAGTATCCAAACTTGTACCATGGAGTATCCACATTTGATATTGAAGAAAAGATAGAAAAAAAGAATATGGACTATTCTAAAGCATTTGGAGAAGCTTTAACTGAACTTAGAAAAGAAGATGATAAAATAGTTGCTATAACTGCGGCTATGAAAGATGGAACAGGTTTAACTAAATTTGCAGATACATATCCAGAATCATTCTTTGATGTTGGTATATCTGAAGAACATGCTGTTACATTTGCAGGTGGTATTGCTTTAAATGGCTATAAACCAGTAGTATCTATTTATTCAACATTCTTAGAAAGAGCATATGATCAAATATTAATTGATATTTGTATGCAAAAACTAAATGTCGTATTTGCAATTGATAGGGCTGGTCTAGTAGGTGAAGATGGTGAAACTCATCAAGGTATTTTTGACATATCTTATCTATCTCATATGCCAAATATGGAGATAATAGCACCAAAATGTGTTGAAGAACTTAAACCATGCCTAAAATACGCTTTAAATCGCCCAAATCCGGTCGCAATTCGTTATCCCAAGGGTTTTTATTCATGTGAAGAATATGCCTTAGATAGCCTAAAAACAGGAAAATGGAGCATAATTCAAAAAGGTAAGAAAATTGCTCTTATTACAACAGGTAAGACATTTGAACTCGCTTTAAAGATAAAAGAAGAGTTTAAAGATATTGAAATAATAAATGCAACATTTATAAAACCATTAGATACCGAATTATTAGATAAACTTATAAAAGATGACTATGAAATCATCACAGTTGAAGACAATCAAATAATTGGAGGCTTTGGTTCATTAGTTTTACTATACTTAAATAGTAAAAATTATAGTAAAAAACTTCATATTTTAGGTTATGAAGATAAATTTATTAAACATGGCAAAGTATCAGAATTAATGGATGAAAATAATATTAATTATGATTACTTAAAAGAATTAATCTCAAAACTAAAAAATATGTTATAATTATAAAATGAGGTGTCAAAATGAAGAAGAAAAATCTTGCTAAAAAATACTTTATAATTGTTAGTGCAACATTCATATGTGGCCTTCTTTTTGCATACGGTACAAGACTAGTTCATTTTTATTTAAAAGAAAATAAAAGTAGTGAAGGAGAAGAAACAAGAGAAAAAGCTAATTACTTTAGTGAAGTTCTAGAAAACACAATAAATGTAACTGATACTAATGGTGGTTTATATTTAGATAAAGAAAGTTATATTTATAAATATGCAACCGAAGACAATTATTTATGGTATTCAGGTCAACTATGGCGTCTTTTAAGAGTCAATGAAGATAAAACTATCACAATGATTACAGATGATTCAATATCTTTATTACAACTTAAATATGAAGAAAATGATTACTTAGAAGAATTTTTAAATGAATTTTATGAAAAACTAGATAAAACTTATTTAGTGTCATTTAACGTTTGTAATGACAAAATAGTTGAAGGAAAAACTGTTAAATGTGAGGAAACTAAGGAAGCAAACATCTCATTATTAGATGTTTATAGTTACAATAAAGCTGGAAATAGTAAGAGTTTCTTAAATAATAAAACTGCATTCTGGTTAAATAATAAAAATGATGAAGAAAACTATATATATGCAACTGCTGAAGGATCAATTAGTATTGGATCTGATATTGCTCACAATATAAGACCAGTTGTCACTTTAAAAGATAAGATTAAACTTGTATCAGGTGAAGGTACTAAGGAAAATCCTTATATCATAACTGAAAAAGAATCAACCAAGATAACTGATAGTGTAGTAGGCGAATATATTAAATATAATGACTCAATATGGCGCGTTATCGAAATCAATGAAACAAGTATCAAAGCTATTAAAACAACTTGTATTGAAGACGAAAATGGTGAATGCATTGTTTCAAAATTTGGTAGCAGTATAAAATATTTAAATAGTACACTTTATAAATATTTAAATAATACATATTATAAAAATTTAGAAAACAATGATTTTATCATTAAAGGTAATTTCTATAATGGTGTTTATACTAACTACGACTACAAAGAATTAAGAAGTAGCACAGTTGAAGCTTATGTTGGACTTCCAAAAATAGCTGAATATTATAGTCAAAATAATTTAAATAGCTATTTAATAACACCAAATACAATTGATACTGTTTATACAATCAATGATGATGGCTACTACTATTTAGTTGCACCATCAAATGAATTAAACATCTATCCAGTTGTTAATTTTGATATTGAACTAAATATTGTTGCAGGAAATGGAACTATTGGTAGTCCATATGAATTAAGTAGGTGAGAATATGGAAGAAGAAAAATTAATAATTGAAGAAAAGACAAAGAAAAAGAAGAAAAAAAATCGTCTTAACTTTTGGTTTAAAACTTTCATTGTTCTTGATATCCTTGCTGTTGCAGCATTATTTGTAATATATGGTCCTTGGGATGGATTTAGAAACTTCTGGATCACATCTGCAATGACTACAATGACTCATCACTATTTGGCAGAAACATTCTATACTGAAGAAACAATTAATAAAACAATCAGTATGAATTATGTTGAGAATATCGATGAAGAAACAAATACTGAAGCAATTGTTTTCTCAGATGGAGCTGATACTGGTGTTTATGAATCTGAATATGAAGAACAAATTCTAAAAAGAGATGAAGGTAATGACTTATATAAAGTCTTTAGCATAAAAGTAAATGGTTCAACAGCACATGTAGCAGTTATATATGATCCATCTAGAATTCATTACACAATATCTTCTAAGATAAATAAACGTGGACAAAAGTTAATTGATCTTGCTAAAGAACAGGAAGCAATTGTTACTGTAAATGCATCAGCATTTGCAAGAATCGGATCTAAACTAGTACCAAATGGTGTAACTATTAAAGATGGTAAAGTATTGCAAAATGCAACTATGAGTAAAAGACACGGAATAATTGGATTCAATAATGATAATGTCTTAGTATTAATGAAAGGTGATGCCGATGATGCAATCGCTGCTGGAATTCGTGATGCTATGTCATTTGGTCCATTCTTATATGTAAATGGAGTACCTGCTAAAATAAGTGGTAATGGTGGATGGGGATGTCACCCTAGAACAGTTATTGCCCAGAGAAAAGATGGAATTGTCTTCTTCATTGTGTTTGACGGAAGAAGTGGTGGCCACTTAGGTGCTACTATGAATGATTTAATTGAAGTTTTAACTCGTTATAAGGCATACAATGCAGCTAATTTAGATGGCGGTGGATCATCAACTTTAATTGTAAATAATAAGTTAGTAAATAACCCAGGAGGTTGGGGCTATACTGGTGATAGATATTTACCAGATGCTTGGATTATAAAATAAAAAAGATTGATTTTAATTTCAATCTTTTTTTAATAATTTTTGATTTTACCAGATAAATATATATTTTTTGCTATTTCTTTTCCAACTTGGCTTAAACCAGCTGAATTTAAATGAATTTTATTATCAGATGGACAAAGAATACTAGTATTTCCTTTTGAAAGTTCTGTATATGGGAAATCGGATGCTTTAATAATTGTACTATTATTTTTCACCAATTCCTGCTGAACTTTTCGAAATTTTAAAATATTCTTGTTACTTGTCGGATCATTAAGAGAAGCATTGACCATATAAACCATTGCTCCAAATGATAATTTTAGATCTTTCAACAAACCTTGATGAACTTGCATATAACTATCTTTGTATCTAGGAATGGCATAGTCATTAACATCGCTCTCTCCTTGATAAACAACATAAAATTTATTAAGAATTCTATTGTGATCATTTTTGCTTAAAATATAATTTTCGGCTATTTTATATTTAGTCACCATTAAATTATATAGATTGGAATCAGACGAAGGAGTAAATCTGATAATAGACCTACCTCCAGAAGCCGCAAGAACAATAATAAGCTTATGATGCGTTTTTTCATAATATTCTTTAGCAAAATATGGAATCATATTAGTGCCAGTGCTTTTATGTGTTTGCATTGATTCTCCTGTTTTGCTAGTAGTTATTTTTCCATTAGCATAGTAAACAGTTTCACCAAAAGTAGTAGGGTTGGAACTAATATCGACTAGACTATTTGATAATGCTAAATACTCATATGCCACATTTTTAGGCATGTCAACAGTTACTCTGCTATAAGATACATTGTGTTTAATTATATCACTATCAATATTTTTTAATAAATTAGTGTTATCCGTAGTGTTGCTTTTCATTGTCCCAACCATATTTGATTGTCCCCAAAGTAAGATGAGATCATAGAAATCATAAACATCTACTTTATATGTTGCTTTTTTACCATTACTTGATTTTACTGTTATAGTTGCAACTCCAGGACCTTTGGCAGTTATTTTCCCATTATTATTTACAGTTACAACTTTAGTATTTGAACTTGTCCAAGTTAAAGATTTATCAGTTGCATTATTTGGGGTTATAACTACTGTTGGAGTAAAAGATTCATTAACATTTAGATTCACGCTTGTTATATTTAATTTAATACTTTTTACTTTAGTATCACTATTTTTTTCAAATACAGCATTTAAAGATATATCTTTATCAATTTTTGTATCGATGTTAAATTCTATTCCATCTAATTCCCAATATTTAAAAACATAACCATTTTTGCTTGGAGATGCTGGTAGTGATATTATTTTTTTTGTATCAGATGGTATATCCATTTCAGTATATATTTCTCCATCAACTAAATAAGTTACTTTATAAAATTCAACTACATTTTCTTCAAGAATAGGTTCAGAATTCTTGTTAAAAATTTTATAAATTTCTATTCCAGCAATCAAAATAAAGAGAAATACAATTAAAATTAATACAGCTTTAATTATTTTTTTATTCATGTTTAATCCTTACCTTATAATATAATTTTATACTGAGATTTTAGTTATTGTCAATTAAAAACACAATTTACTAAATCTATCATAAGTGTTATACTTAATAAAATAGGAGTGATGTACCAATGAAAAAAAACTTTGTTTTTTTGTTTGTCTTGGTTTTATTTTTTGTAGCAGGTTGTAAAAATGCTGATAAACCTATTATTGAAGAAAAAGAACCAGAGATTAATGTGCCTGAGGCTCCTGAAGAACAAGTTGAAGAAGAGAAAGAAGAAATTAAAAAAGAAGAATCTAAGAAAGAAGTAAAACGCGAAAAAGAATCAACATCCAACTTGGATATTGCAATTGATTTAAAGAATGGCATTTATGACAGCTGTTATGAATCAAAAACTGATTTTTATGTTTGCAATGGTCAAAAACAAATCAAAATTACATCAACAAATTCTAGTAAAATAGAAGCATATGTATATAAAAAAATTAATGGAACATATAAAAGTACTTCTGATAACAAAATTGTAACAGGAAAAAAATTAAATATTGATTTATCGGATGGCGAATACAAAATAGTAGCTTATCCTCTTAATGGTAGTAATAGTAGAGGTACTAAAATAGAAAGAGAATATACTATTTTTAGCAATCAATTTCAAGGCGGAGTTTATAGTAAAAACAACGTTGAAATAAGATATGGAGTTAAAGGAACAACAAATTTCTTTCAACCTAATAATGATTTTACATATTACTTTAAAATTAAAGGCAAATCATTAAATGGAATGAAAGTTACTAATACAATCAAATCAAAAACAAAAGGTTTAAATATTAGTAAAATTGACAATAAATGGAATAACAAAACTATAACTGTAAATGATGACCTAGAACATCTATATACAGGCACATTTAATTTATCTAAAAACGGAGTTTATACAATTAATATAAAGATTGGAACAATTTCTTTATCATTTGATATAGGAATTATTCCTAGAAATAAAACAGCAAACGGGTCCAACTTCTACTATGGATTATCACCTTATTTGTTGCGTGCCGAAAAGTATAGTGCCACTTATCGTGTTCAAGATCAAACTGCTAATAAGAGTGTTATATCTCTCATGGAAACAGCTGCTTATATGGGAATAAATGTTATTCGCGAGGACAATGGTTGGGCAACTATTCAAAGTAAGTTAGATTCAGAACTTAATTTAACTCAAGTTAATAATTCACTTAAAATGGCTAAAAAATATAATATGAAATATCTTTGGACTTTAGGAAATAAACGAAGTGATATTGAGTATTATAAGAGTGAGAATCTACCAAAATATCAAAATTTTATTGAGCAAATAGCAAAAAAATATGCGAATAATACAAGTATTATCTGGGAAATTTGGAATGAACCTGATAATCGTGAATTTTTTGGATTAGGTGGAACTGATTCTTCTAATAATCCAAAATATATGACAAATTATGGAACCAAGGATCAATATCTTGACTTTTTAAAAACTGCTTCCAACGCTATAAAAAAAGTCAATTCTAAAGCAACTGTAATTGCTGGTGGACTTGCATTTTACTATAATCTTTCAAATACTTCATATCGCGCTTGGAATGGAGAAAAAATATTTCCCGATTATGCCAATTTATTAAGGAATGGAACCATTGATAGTTATGCATTACATAATCATAAAGAGTGGGGAAATGATACATTTTTTAAAGTTATAAATGATTACAAATCTTATGCATCGTCAGCTGGTTTAACAACAAAAGGTGTTTATATTACTGAGTCTGGTGTTGGTGAAGGTGACAACCAAGCTTATGGTTTAGCTGATAAGGTACTTTGGTATCGAGCAAGTGGTTATAAAATGTTTATACAGTTTTCAATGCTTGATTATAATATAAATAATTGGAATAAAGCTATTTTTGGGCGCCATTTAGAACCAAGAGATGCAGCCATAACATATGCAACAGTTATAAATATGATTGGACAAGCTAATTTTACTGAATCAATCAACTATGAGAATAGTTTGTTCGCACATATTTACTATAATCAATCAAACAATACTAGCATAATTCCAGTATTTAGCACTTCTAATAATGGAAAAACTTTAACAATTCCAACGGGTTCAAAAGTCTATGATATGTATGGAAATATTATTGCGAACGCTGGCAATTCCATAAAAGCAAGTGTTGAGCCAGTATATGTTGTTTATCCTGGCAGACTAACTAAAGTTAGTTTTACTGTAAAATAAAAAGAGATTGAATTATCTCTTTTTATTATGGTAAAATTATACTAGGTGATAATATGAAAAAAATATATACGTTATTTTTACTTGTCTTTTTATTAGTAGGATGTTCTAATGTAACAGTTAATAAAGATAAACTAGTAGATAAACTTGATTCAAAATTTGATAATATGCTTACAATAAGTAAACAGGAATTAACTGATAAATATGGAGTAGATACTACTAAATTCAAAGACTATGTATTTAAAGTTGAAGATAAAATTCCAATTAATATTTATATATTAGTATTACCTAAGAATAAAAGCGAGGCTAAAAAGGAAATAGAGAAATTCTTTAATAAAAAGTCAGAAATATCTAACGAAGTAAATAAAGTAAGAATTAAAAATAGATATCAGAATAATTTTGGAGACTATTTATTCTATATAGTATCTGAACATAATAAAGAAATATATAGTGAAATGAATGAATTTATCAAAATAAAATAGAGCTTATTAAGCTCTATTTTTCTATTAAGAATTGTAATAAATCATGTGGATCAAAGTCGTTAAATATAATATTATAAATTAAATTGATAATTGGCATATTTACCTTTCTATTATCAAGTAACTTATAAATAGATTTTAATGTATATAAACCTTCAACAGTTGTCTTAGATAAATAATCATCAATTTCTTTTTTAGAACAACCTGATCCAATCATATAACCATACGTGAAGTTACGACTCTTTTTACTAGTGCAAGTAAGTAATATATCGCCAAAACCTGCAAATGATAAAATTGTTTTTTTAGATCCACCTAAAGCTCTGATCAAGTTTTTAATATCATTTAAGGATTCTGTAATAAACATTGCTTGAGTAGATTCTGGCATTCCCATACCATCTAGCATTCCAGCTGCAATTGCAATGACGTTTTTAATAGAACCACATATTTCAATACCCAATACATCTTTTGTTTGACGTAACTTTAAAGTATTATTTTGAAGTGTTTCTTTTAAAATCTTAGCAGTTTCTTTATTTCTAGTACCTAAACTAAGACCAATTGGTACCTTAGTAGCAATATCTACTGCAAAAGAAGGACCAGATATAACAGCAAGTTTACTAGTTTTAATATATTTTTTAAATACATCTGTTACAAATAGACAAGTATCTTGTTCAATACCTTTAGAGCCAATACAAACGTGTTGTTCTTTTTTAATATAATGCTTTAATTCACGAGATATATCATCTACAAAACCAGCTGGAACTGCTATTACAATAAGTTCAGCATCTTTAATAGCTTCCTTCATATCAGTTGTATATTTAAAAGTATCGGGTAATTTAACACCTTTTAAAACATTTTTATTCTCGTGATACTTTTCAAGCATGTCTTTTTCATCATCAAATTTAGTCCATATAGTGATATCAACTTTATTTTCATTAAACATTAATGCTAATGAAAGTCCATATGCACCTGAACCTAATATAGTTACCTTCATAATCTCACCAATACTATCATAACATTTTTTTTAATAATTTCCTATATTAAATTTATAAGGTTTATTTCTATTGCTATATAATTTTCAAAATGTTATAATTTTCTAGTGAAGGTAGTGATAATATGAATTTTATTGAATTATTAAAAATACTTATTTATGGAGTAATAGAAGGTGTAACTGAATGGTTACCAATAAGTAGTACAGGACATTTAATAATAATAGAAGACTTTTTAAATTTAAAGTTCTCTGAAGACTTTATTAATATGTTTAGGGTAGTTATTCAACTTGGTGCTATTTTAGCTGTTGTAGTGCTTTATTTTAAGAAATTATGGCCATTCTCATCTAAAGAAAAGAATTTTATTAAAAAAGATACTTTAATGATGTGGATTAAGATAGTTGTTGCTTGCATTCCAGCAGCAATAGTCGGTATTCTATTTGATGATTTCTTTGAAGAAATATTCTATAACAAATTATCAGTAGCAATCGCTTTAATAGTAGTAGGTATTATATTTATAATAGTTGAAACTAAGAGACCTAAAACCAAAATCAACAGTATTTCTGAAATAACATTTCAAACAGCACTTTTAATTGGACTTGCTCAATTAATTGCAGCGATATTCCCTGGAGTATCTAGATCAGGAGCTACGATTGTTGGAGCATTAGTTCTAGGAGTATCAAGAACAGTTGCAGCAGAATTCACATTCTTTATGGCAGTACCTGTTATGTTGGGTGCTAGTTTACTTAAGATTGTTAAATTTGGATTCCATTTTCAAGGCGATGAAATATTTGCTCTAATATTTGGTATGGTTGTTGCATTTGTAACATCATTGTTTGTAATTAAATTCTTAATTAATTATATTAAAAAGCATGATTTCAAGGTATTTGGTTACTATCGAATAGGTTTAGGTATCTTAATTATTATTTTAATGTTATGTGGCATATAAAAAAGAGCATTTAGCTCTTTTTATTTTGTTGTAATAATTACATTATAAGTTTTACCTTGAGTAACTTTGGTTCCATCATTAACTTGACTATTTTCATGAATATAACCAGAGTTTGAATAAGTATTACTTTTCTTAGTACTAAAATTAAATGTTACACCAGGATAATTATTAGCAAAATATGTTTTCAAAGTATTAATAGTACCATTTGCATTACCAATTGATAATTGTGATTCATATATTTCAACTGTATATGTTTTAGCTGCACCTCTACTTAAAGTAATTATAACTGAAGTACCACTTACAACACTAGAACCAGCTTTCTTATTTTGAGCAGTTGCTGTATCCTTTGGTGTAGAAGAGTAGGTGCCATAACTAAATGTACAAGTAAGACCTAAATTACTACAAGTAGAACTTATTTCAGATTTAGTTTTTCCTACAAAGTTAGGTATTGTTATTGATTTACCACTTGATATAGTTACAATTATAGTTGAATCATCAGTTATTAAATCATTTGTATCATATGAGAATTTAATGATACTTCCTTTTGGAACACTATTATTAAATTCATATTCTTCTTCATATTTAACGTTATAATTATTAGCCCATGTTCTAAATTCAGATAATGATTTAAATGAAGGCATTTTTAAGGCTCCTTTAGAAGTTACTATCTTTATAGTTGTTCCTTCAGATACCTCGTCATTTTCTTTGTAATTAGCGCTTACAACTTTACCAACCTCAATCTCACTATTATAAGTATCACTTAATGATATTTTTAAATTGTTATCAGTTATCCATTTAACTATTTCAGGAACTGACATAGATACTAAGTTAGGTACTATAATCTTACTACCTTTTGAAACAGTAATGACGGCTTTAGTACTTAAAGGTTTTACAATTGTCTCTGCTTCGATAGATTGAGCAATAACTGTATTTTTAGGTTGATCACTATTGTCATAGTTTATTTCATAATTAATGGCATTTTGTTCAAGTAATAAAGTAGCATCAAATAGAGTTTTACCAATTAAGTCAGGCATACCAACTTCAGTTAGTTCTGACTTTTTACCTAATGAAACAACCACTTTTACTTCTTCATTACGTCTTATTTCACCATTTTTACTTTGACTTATTATGATATTACGTGCTGTAAATTCATTGGTTTGGTAGTCAATAATAACATTATTTAAATGCAAATTTTCTTTTTCTTCAAGAAATAGTTCAATATCTTGGCCAACATAAGATGGTAAAACTATTAATTTGTCATAATTATAACCACCAGATACCGTTAAAACAATTTTATTTACGCCGTCCAAATCAGTATTAGCTAAAACATCTTGAGCAAATATAACGTCCTCAGAGACAGTATCACTATATTCATAGTTGTGCTCAATTTCAATATTTTTTTCAGCACCCCAACTAATAGCTTCACCTATATTTTGACCTACAAAATTAGGTACTTTTTCATCAGTGTTAGAATGAATAGTACTAGGACCTCTGATAACAAAGAATGTACAAATTGCAAATATAACTACAATTACGGAACTAACTATTCCAAGCCATTTCTTTTTAGTTATTTGGTTCAATATATTTATAATCGGAATCAAGAATAGTAATCCAATATCTAAAACCAACAATTTAAAATTACTAACGTTTCTTTTATATAAAACAACATATATTGCAAATGCCAATAATAGTACCAAAACTACTATTGATATTATTAAGTTATAGTTGATTTTTTTCTTTTTCATATAATCACCACATCTATTATATAATATTTTTATATATTTTTAAATTTCAAGTGTAAAACAAGTGATATATTTGACATCTAAGAATTAAAAATACTATAATTAATTTATAGAATTGAGGAATAATTATGAATTCATATGATAAACAAGTAAAAGATGATGATATTATTGTAGAAATACCTGGTGTTGATAGTCAAGCCGAGCAATTTAACAAATATGGGGAAGTCCTATTTCAAGATGAAGTAAGTATATCAAAACTCGTATTAAATAATGCGCTTTTTAGAAAAATGGCTGGTTTATTAATAAGTTTTAAAATAATGAATAGAAAAAGAAACGTTAAAAAACTAAATATGCAAATTGAACGTAATAATGCTACTTTAACAGGTAATATAGTTGAATTAGATAAATTACGTGCAAATAGAAAAATAGTAGATACTCGTGATCACTTGAAAAAAGAAATTGAAGCACACAAAAAACTAAGAGAAATCATTAGAAGTGCTGGAAAACAAGAAAAAAGTAGACAAAAATAAATTTTTATGTATAATAAACCCTGAAAGCAGGGGAGTTATATGAAAAAGAATGAAATTCAAGAGGAATATATTGAAATTCCTATAAGAAAAATTGATCCATTATCTAATTTTAGTGGAGATTATGATGAAAGTTTACGAGTTCCTAAATTATCACTAAAAACTGGTTTTTCTAGAACATTATTAAGTGCTAATACAGGATTAAAAATAATGAGAAAAAAAATGAGAATTGGAGCAACTATGACTCGCGTTTATGTTGGGGATTTTGTTGATTCAATCAATCCATTAACAAAATGGACTCTAGGTGCACTTTGCAGACGTTCTCATCGTTTAGAATTAATGGATGATACGCAACATCGTGCTTGTACAATTGAAGCATTATATAAGTTAAAAGCCTTAATTAAATCTATGAAAACATATGATGAAGCTGAAATTGCAAGATTTTTAGAAGAACATAAATTACCGGAAGAAAAAGAACTCAGTGAAGAAGAACAAGCACTTAAGAATGTTAGAAAAGCTGCGTTACCATTTAGAGGAAGATTATTTTAATAACAAAAAGACGTTTTTTACACAATTTGACAGAAACGTCTTTTTTTGATATAATTACCCTCGTTAGTGGCACATTATTCTAGTCACTATAATTGTTATGGAGACGGGGCTAAAAATCCGTTGAAGAGCATATATTTCACCTTTTGGTTTTTGCTTCATACGCCCAGTTTGGGGTGATTGCTGAAAGGAATG
>JAEEGL012476589.1_pt1 | contig 14172 bp, 7 predicted proteins | sample 9134231 | NCBI WGS metagenome assembly JAEEGL01 (sample SAMN16246548, study PRJNA631951) | gut metagenome | biome: gut microbiome; feature: rumen; material: fiber-attached | host: Bos | place: Iran: Karaj | collected 2018-10 | reverse complement strand
TACTCTTTGTGGACTTTTGCCGGTAGTACTCATCCTTTTTGGAGGCTACCTTGTAATAAACCACGAAATGACAATTGGTCAGCTTGTAACGTTCAACGGTCTTATGTGGGCATTTACACAGCCAATCAATATGTTTGGAATCCTCGTTGATAACATTCAGAACTTTGGTGCTTCGGGCGATAGACTTTATGAGCTTTGGAAGACTAAGCCTTCTGTTAAAAAAGGCTTTGAAACAATTGAACAGGCTCACAAGGTTAGCAGCGACATTGGTGAAGAACCGGCTGCCCTTGAACAAGATAAGGTTCAGGGACGCGTAGAGTTTCGTGATGTTTCTTTTGCATATAACGAAGTTCCCGTAATTAAAAACATGAGCTTTACAATTGAGCCTGGAATGACTGTTGGAATTCTTGGTCCTACAGGAAGCGGTAAATCTACAATTGCAAATCTTATGTGCCGTTACTATGACGTTAGTGATGGTGCAGTTTTAATAGACGGAAAGGATGTGCGCGATTACGTACCTGAGATTTTGCGTAAGAATATTGGCATTACAATGCAGGAAGCCTTTTTGTTCAGCGATACTGTAGAAGGAAATATTGCTTTTGGAAATCAGGGTGCAACCTTTGAAGAAGTAGAGCATGCGGCAGAGCTTGCACGCGTTAAGGAATTTGTAGGCGACCTTACAGACGGATATGACACAATCGTTGGTGAGCGTGGAGTTGGTCTTAGTGGAGGCCAGAAGCAGCGTATTGCACTTGCACGACTTTTCCTTGCAAATCCAAAAATCATGATTCTTGATGATACTACAAGTGCTGTTGATATAGAAACTGAACAAAGAATCAGACAGTCAATCAAACAGCAGAGTAAGGGACATACAACGTTTATTATAAGTCACCGTATTTCCTCGTTTGATAATTGTGATCTTGTTCTTGTTATTCAGGACGGGCAGATTGCTGCAAAAGGAACTAACGAGGAACTTTTGAACCAGCCGGGATATTATCGTGATGTATACCTGGAGCAGAATGGTGTAAATGCAGTTGTTGCTGCAGTAGGGGAGGAATAAAAAATGGCAAGAAATAAATTCGATGCTGATGAAGAAATAGAACAGAAACTCAACCTGCGCATTATTCCACGTATGCTTAAATGGATTAAGCCTTATGGCTGGTGGATGGTCCTTGCATGCTTTATCATGCTTGTTGCTTCCGGAATTTCTCTTATAAGTCCATATCTTATTCGTATGGCAATAGACGTGGCAATTCCTGCTGCCAATTACAACATGCTTATCAAGATTTCTGTCTTCCTTGTTGTCACAACGCTCTTTGTTCGTTTCCTCCTTGCGGCAAAGCTCCGTTTGATGACAAGGGTAGCACAGAAAATCATTGTAACAATCCGTAAGGAAGTTTTTACAAAGCTGCAGGCCCTGCCTTTTACATATTTTGACAGTCGTCCACACGGAAAAATCCTTATTCGTGTTGTAAACTATGTAAACTCACTTTCTGATTTACTTAGTAACGGCGTAATTCAGCTTATAAGTGATTTGTTCACTCTTATTGTAATTGTGTGCTTTATGCTTGCAATTGATGTTAAGCTTACTCTTGTTTGTATGGCTGTATTGCCTGTGCTTTTGATTGTGCTTGTTTCTATGAAGAAAAAGCAGCATGAAGCCTGGAAGCAGGAAAGCTATAAGCGTTCAAATCTTACGGCATATCTTTCTGAAAGCCTTAACGGTATGAAGATTACACAGAGCTTTGCACGTGAACGCGTGAACCAGGGCATTTTCAATGAGCTTTGTGATAAGTGTAAAAAGGTATGGATTCGCGCTGTAAATATAAATAACATCATCTGGCCTGTTGTAGATAATCTTTCTACCTTGGGTGTTGCGCTTGTTTATATGGCAGGTATTGCATGGCTTGGTGATGGCATGGGCGGCACAATTACTGTTGGAACACTTGTTGCCTTTACAGGATATATCTGGCGCTTCTGGATGCCTATTCAAAACCTTGGAAACTTCTATAACTCAATGGTAACAACAGGTGCATACGTAGAGCGCATTTTTGAATTGCTCGACGAGCCTGAAGATATTACAGACAGGGAAGGTGCAGTAGAGCTTCCTCCAATTCGTGGTCATGTTTCTTTTGATCATGTAAACTTCAGCTACGAGCCTGGAAACCCTATTTTGAAGGATGTTAATTTTACAATTACACCGGGAACCAGTGTTGCTATTGTAGGTCCTACAGGTGCCGGAAAAACAACAATCGTAAACCTTTTGACACGCTTTTATAATCCTGATGACGGAAAAATTTTGATTGATGGTCTTGATATTCAGGGTCTTCAGATTAAGAGTATCCGCAAACAGGTTGGTGTAATGCTCCAGGATTCCTTCCTGTTCAGCGGCACAATCATGGAAAATATCCGCTACGGCCGCCTTGATGCCACCGACGAAGAATGTATAGCCGCCGCCAGAACAGTCCAGGCCCACGACTTTATTGCCGCATTCCCTGATGGTTACAATACAAAGATTACGGCAAATGGTGGAGGTCTTTCGCAGGGACAAAAGCAGTTGATTTCTTTTGCTAGAGTTCTGCTTTCGGATCCGAGAATCCTTATTCTGGATGAGGCAACCAGCTCTGTTGATACTCAGACAGAAAAGGCTTTGCAGAAGGGCCTGGATGAACTTTTGAAGGGACGCACTAGCTTTATCATTGCGCATCGTCTTTCAACAATTAGAAACTCTGATATTATCTTCTTTGTAGATCATGGTGAAATTGTGGAAAGAGGAAATCATACAGAGCTCATGAACCTGAATGGTAATTATGCACATCTGGTAAATGGGTGTTAGAAGAAATTATCACATAAAATAATCCGGATTCATTTATAAAAAACTGCGGAAGCCGAATTACATATCGCAAAAACGCTCTAAACTGCTGCCGCGTGAGCGGCAAAGTATATAATTCCAAGGCAGTTTAGCGCGTAAGGGGTGAACCCCTGGTTTTGCGAGATGGAATTCGGCTGGGAGCAGTTTTTTATCTTATAAATTCATGTTTTCTATGTTATAATATCTCAGGGTGGTGACATGAAATTCCTGCATATTTCCGATTTACATTTTGGTAAGAAGCTTAATGAGTTTTCTCTTATTGAAGATCAGAAATTCATTATTTTTAAGATTCTTCAGTGCATTGATGAACAGAAGCCTGATGCGGTTCTTATTGCTGGGGATGTTTATGACAAGGGAATTCCTTCTGTTGAGGCTGTAAAGCTCTTTGATGATTTTTTGTGCCGGCTTGCAGAACGTAAAATTGATGTTTTTATTATAAGCGGGAATCACGACTCTCCTGAACGCATGACTTGCGGGGCTTCGCTTATGGAAACGAGCGGAATTCATTTTGCACCGGTTTATGATGGAAAAGTCTGTAAGTATGAACTCAGCGATAAAAACGGACCTGTAAATATTTATCTTCTTCCTTTTATAAAGCCTGCTATAGTTCGCGCAGCACTTGAAGCTCAGGGAAAATCTGATGAAGCTGAAAAAATCACCACATATGATTCTGCCGTTGAGGCTGCAATTTCTCAGATGAATGTTGACTGGTCGGAACGTAATGTTCTTGTTGCACATCAGTTTATAACGGGAAGTACACGCTGTGATTCTGAAGATATTAGCGTTGGTGGTACTGATAATATAAGTGCGGAGCTTTTTTCTAAGTTTGATTATGTGGCTCTTGGTCACCTTCATGGAATGCAAAACGCTGGTGGCGAAAATATCCGTTACAGCGGAAGTCCTTTGAAATATTCATTCTCTGAGGTAAATCATAAAAAGGGTGGACTTATTGTTGAGCTTGAACAAAAGGGAAGTCTTAAAGTTGAAGAATATCCTTTTGAATCTCAGCATGATCTTCGCTGTCTTAAGGGTACTTACGAAGAGCTTACGCTTAAAAAATATTGGGAGCAGCTTGGCGAGGGCGTAAACGATTATCTTCACATCACGCTTACAGACGAGGATGATGTTCCCGAAGGCTTTGCACGTTTGCAGCTCATTTACAAAAATCTTGTAAGTCTTTCTTATGATAATTCGCGTACACAAAAGGATAATCAAATTGAAGCCGCTGCTAATATCGAAAATGTATCTCCGCTTGATTTGTTTGAAAAGTTTTATACGCTTCAGAATAATCAGGAGTTCTCTGATGAACAGAAAAAGTTTGCGCAGGATTTAATTGAAGATATCTGGGGAGGAAAAAAATGAGACCATTAAATTTAATCATCACCGGATTCGGAACTTACTGTCAGCGCACTCAGATAAATCTTGAACAGCTTGGGACACAGGGTCTTTATTTAATCACAGGCGACACGGGCTCTGGAAAAACTACAATTTTTGATGCAATTACTTATGCACTTTATGGCGATGTAAACGGCGAGAACCGCACAGTTTCAATGATTCGTTCAACGTTTGCAACTCCAGAAATCCCTACAGAGGTTGAACTTTCCTTTGAGTATCGCGGGAAGACTTATCTTGTAAAACGAAATCCTGAATATGAAGGTCTTTCAAAGCGCGGAGATTCTGTTGTAAAGCGAACTGCCGATGCAACTCTTTTTATGCCAGATGGAAATGTCATAACTGGACAGGGAAAAGTAACAACTGCAATCAAAGAGCTTTTGGGAATTGATAAAGAACAGTTCTCGCAGATTGTTATGATTGCTCAGGGCGATTTCCAGAAGCTTCTCATGGAAGATACAGAAAAGCGACAGGAAATCTTCCGTAAGATTTTTAAAACCGATTATTACAAGGAGCTTCAGCAGCAGCTTTTGGAACAGGAAAAACAGTTAGGCTTGAAGCGTAAAGAAATTGAAAAAGCGCTTTCTATTTTTATAAATAACATTTCCTGCGACCAAACAAGCACTCTTAATATTGAGCTTGAAAAAGCAAAAGCAGGTGAGCTTGTAATTACAGATGTTGTTGACCTTATTAAAAAAATAATCAGTGATGACGAAGCTACCCAGTCAAAGCTTTCTGATTCAATTTCTAAAATAGAAAATCAGATAAAAGAACTTCGTGATATCCTTTCTAAAAATGAAAAGACAGAAGAGGTTCGCGCTGATTATAATCAGAAGTCAGCTGATTTTAAAACTGTAAAAGAAACAATTGATGAGGTTGAAAAAGCTTTCAAAGCTGAGCAAGATCGTACAAAGGAACGAGAAGATAAAGAAGCAAAGCTTGCAGTTTTAAAAGAAGAATTAAAAAAATATGAAGAGCTCGAAACAATAGAAAAAGATGTGCAGACATTAAAAGATCAAAAGGATGAGCTTGACCAGCAGATAAAGCAAATTGAAGACAAGTGTAATGATTATAAAAATCAGGAGTCCGCTCTTACAAAAGAATTAAAATCACTTGAGGATGCTGATAAAAAATATTATGAAGCAGATGCTGCTCAGAAAAAAGCGGATGAAAGAAAATCAGCTTTTGATGAGCTTGAAAAATCAACTGCAGACTGTGAACAACTTTTGGCGGAATATAAAGACTTACAGGATGATTACAAGGAAGCACAAAAAGCATACGAAGAGTTTGATTCAAAATACAAGCACATGCGTAAGATTTATATGGACGAGCAGGCTGGCATAATTGCACAAGACTTACAGGATGGAGTTCCTTGTCCTGTATGTGGTTCTCTTGAACATCCAAAGCCTGCGGTTAAGTCAGAAGGCGCCCCTTCAAAAGAAGAGCTTGATCAGGCAGAAAAAGAAGATAAAAAATTAGAGGGCAAAGTTTCTTCTGCAAGTGTAGAATGTGCTACAGGTAAAACAAATTATGAAAATACTTTGAAGCTTGTAAAAGAAGGTTACTTAAAACTAACATCTCAGGATTCCGCTGATGATTTAAATATTTTAAAACTAAAAATCAGTGAGCAAAAAGAAGAAGCTCTCAAACTATTGCAAGAGTGCAATAAACAGCTTGACGTTGAAGCTTCGCGCGTAGAACAAAAAAATCAAATTAATGAAAAATTACCGGAGCTTCAGAAATCTCTCAAAGAAAGAACAGATGAGCTCCAAAAAAATAACGAAGAGGTTTCGGCACTTGGAGCGCGCTTGAGCGAAAAAGAAAATCAAGCAAAAGAGTTTAAGGCAAAGCTTAAGTTCAAGGATATTACCGAAGCACAGAATGCAGTTACAACTCTTGATAATCAGATTGCTCAGTTGAAGCAGGACTTTGAAAACGCGCAGAAAAAATACGAGGACGAAAAGGACAAATTTACAACTCTAAAAAGTCAGGTTGAACAGCTTGAAGATCAGCTAAAGGATTCAAAAGAAATAAATACAGAAGAACTTCAAAACAAAATTGATGAGCTTGATGCTGAGCGCACTGGCATAAATAATCAAAAAGCCGCAGTAGATTCAAGGCTTATTTCAAATAACAATGCACTTGAAAAAATAAATGAAAATTCACAGGAGCTTGATGAAATTCAAAAAACGTATGCTTATGTGAGCGCGCTTTCAAAAACTGCAAATGGTATGCTCACTGGTGGCAAAGAAAAAATCAAGCTTGAAACATATATTCAGATGACATACTTTGATAGAATAATTGCTCATGCAAACAAGCGCCTTATGATAATGAGTGACATGCAGTACGAGCTTGTTCGTAAAAAACAGGCCGCAGATCTTAGAAGTCAGACTGGTCTTGAGCTTGATGTAATTGACCACTATAACGGCGGCCAGCGAAGTGTAAAATCTCTTTCTGGTGGAGAATCGTTCCAGGCTTCGCTTGCACTGGCGCTTGGTCTTTCTGATGAAGTTCGTCTTTCTGCAGGCGGAATAAAGATTGATTCAATGTTCGTAGACGAAGGCTTTGGAACCTTGGACAGCGATGCACTTCAAAAAGCATTCAAGGCACTTTCGGGCATAACAGAAGGAAATCGTCTGGTAGGAATCATCTCACACGTAGACCTGCTCAAAGAAAAAATCGATAAACAGATTGTAGTAAAAAAAGCTCGTACTGGTGGAAGTACGGTTAAGGTTATGGTATAATAAAAATATGAATCTCAACGATTTAAGAAACAATGCATATACAAATGCAAAAAAGTCTGGTGAAGAAATAAAAGCTGAAGCATCAAAAAAGCCTGATGGTGAAGGCTTTAAAAAGTTTGGTGCTCAGGCCGCTGCCGAAATCCTTAAAAATCAAGGACTCATAAAGGTTCCTGTTCAGGAGGAAACTCCCGAAGGAAAAGAGTCTGTTTATCGCAGGGTTGCAAAATTCCTGCTTCTTATTGGCGAGGATGAAGCTGCAAAAATCCTTCCACACCTTACCGAAAAACAGATAGAAAAAATAATTCCAGAAATTGCTTCAATCCGTTCTGTGAGCCAGGAAGAAGCAACCGAAATTCTTGAAGAATTTAATATCCTTGTTGAAGAAGCAAAAAAGAGTGGTGGTGTAGAAACTGCCCGCGAAATGCTTACAAAGGCATACGGCAAAGACAGAGCAGAGCAGATGCTCCAGAAGTCAATGCCTGTTCAAAATACAAAGCCTTTTGAATATCTTCAGGACGAGGATGTTGAAAAAATAAATCTACTTTTAAAAGACGAAAATGTCGGCGTTCAGTCACTTGTGCTTTCACATCTGCCTCCACAAAAGGCCGCTGCTGTAATTAAAAGCATGGACGACGAACAGAAAAAAGAGGTTGTGCTGCGTCTTGCAAAAATGGAGCCTGTTTCTCCAGAAATCCTCAAAAGAGTCGACCATGCAATGCTCGAAAAATCACGCACAGTAACAACAGAAAAAACAGAAAATATCGACGGGCGAAATGCTCTTGCACAGATTCTCAAAAAGATGGATTCCTCTGCAGAGTCAGACATTCTCAAATCTCTTTCTGATGAAGACCCTGATCTTGGACAAGACCTTAAAAAGAGACTGTTTACAATCGATGACGTAATTGCCGCAGATGATAAATTTGTTCAGGAAACACTTCGCGAATTTCCTGATGCAGATATTGCATATCTTATTGCTGCAAAGCCTGATGACTTCAGGAACAAGGTTCTTGATAATATTTCACAATCACGAAGACGCGAGGTTTTGGATCAGGAAGATATCTTAAAGCCAATGAGGCGTACAGATTGCGAAAGAATTACTTCTCAATTTGTAGGCATTCTGCGCCGCGCATACGAAGACGGAAATTTAATAATCAAAGGCCGCAACGACGAGGCATTTGTGTAATACGCGGTCCCTGAGCTTGTCGAAGGGCCATAAATAAGGATTAAAATATGAACACATTTGATTTTCTAAATAAAGAAAACATCGGAAAAGAATACAAAAACTTCATTCTTTTAAGCATAGAAGATGTACCTGATTACAAATGTAAATCAGTTTTTTTACGCCACAAGCGTACAGGTCTTGAAGTTTTTCACCTTATAAAAAACGATCACGAAAACCTTTTTGCCTTTGCATTTAGAACTGCTGCAAAAAATTCAAAGGGTACTGCACATATCATTGAACATTCAACCTTGTGTAACTCAGAAAAGTTTCCTTTGAAGGAGCCTTTTACAACTCTTGCAGGTCAGAGTATTAATACCTTCTTAAATGCCATGACATATCCAGATAAAACAGTTTATCCTGGTGCATCGCTTGTTCGTAAAGATTATTTTACAATGATGGATGTTTATGCAGACTGTGTATTCTTCCCAAAGCTCACACATGACACCTTTATTCAGGAAGGTCATCGTCTTGAGCTTGATGCAGAAGGAAACTTAAGCATTCAGGGTGTTGTTTACAATGAAATGAAGGCAAACTTCACAACCTTTTATCAGATTGCAAATGACGAAATTCTTGAAGCAATGTACCCTGATTCATATCCTGCTTTTTCTTCTGGCGGAGATCCTGCTGTAATTCCTTCATTAACTTATGAAGATTTTGTTGCTTTCCATAAAACCTTCTACAGTCCCGATAACTGCTGTCTTTTGCTTTATGGAGATATTCCTACCGCAGATCAGCTTGATTTTATTGATGAAAAATATATTGGCCGTCTTGAAAAGAAATTCAACTGTACATCAGATCTTCCTTATGCAGCTCAAACACTTCCTTATGTAAAGCCGGAAGTAAAGGAGCTGCTTAAGCTTAAAAAATTAGATAAATCTATTTGTCTTGAAAAAACAGCACCTGACCAGGGCGCTACAGGAAACCTTGTAATTTCTGCAAAATACACAGGCCAGCCAAATATCGAAAAATATTTTCTTGGCGAAGTAATCAGTGGAAACGACAGTTCTCCTTTGTCTAAGGCAATAAAAGAATCTGGTCTTTGCGACATGCCATATACCGGAAACTATGGACAGTTCAAGGAAGAATTCTGGGTTTTAGGAATGGCTGGCGTAAAAGAAGGCAAAGAGAAAAAAGTATTTGCGCTCATCCAAAAAGAAATTGAACGACTTTATAAAGAAGGTGTTTCGCAGGAGGATATTGATTCTGCAGTTATGGGAATTGATTTTAACCTTCGCGAAGAAAACCGCTGGTGGGGCCCATATTCAATTCAGCTTATGGAAAAGGCTCTCAAAGGCTGGGTATGGGGTGATTCTTGTACAAGTCAGCTTTGTCCTATTACAAAGTTCGAAGCCTTGAAGAAAGAGCTTTATGCCGACAAGGATTATATAAAGAAGCTTATTAAAAAATATTTCCTCGATCCTGAGGTTGAATGCCGCCTTATCGTTCGCCCTTCAAAATCATATCTTGAAGAACGTTCAAAGGCAGAAGCAAAGCTTATTGAAGAGCTTGGAAAGAATGTAGACAAGGAGCTTCTTAAAAAGGATCTTGACCGTTTGCACGAGTATCAGGCTCATGTAGAAACTCCTGAAGAACTTGCATGTATTCCTCACTCAAAGGTTGAAGAGCTTGAAAAAACAGTTGATGAACCAAAACTTGAGCTTAAAACTGTAAAGGGCGCCGACGGTTCAGATATTCCTCTTTTTGTAAGCCACGAAGAAACAAACGGACTTTTCTATGTTGATGTTTTGTTCCCGTTCGATAGGCTTTCTCCAGAACACTTTAAGCATGTACCATTCCTTTCAAATGTAATTACAAATATCGGTTGGGAAGGAAAAAGCTGGGATGAATGTATTTCTGAATCTGCCTGCATAATGGGTGATGTTTGGGGAAGAATGTTGGCAGGCTCTGTTTATGATGTCCCAGAATGTAAAGAGCTTGCAAAGAAATACGAGCAGTATAATTTCCTTGGAAGAAAATGGCTTGGTGTAAGCTGCAAGGCTCTTACAGATAAAGCAAAGGAATCCTTTGACCTTCTTGCCCGAATAATCACAAAAATGGATTTTAAGGATTCAAAACGCCTTCAGACTTTAATACAGGAGCTTCGTGCTTCTAAAAAAGCAAGTCTTGTAGACAATGGCCGTGACCTTGCCCTTAAGCGTTGTACTGCAGCCTGGAGCGAAGGATATGCACTTGCCGAAATCCTTTGGGGTGTAACTCAGCTTTATACAGTAAGCGAATATAAAGAAAAGAATGCTAAAAAGCTTCTTAAGGAATTTGAATATATTTACAGAGAAAGTCTTAAAGCGGGTGGAGTAATCCACATTACTGCCGATGATGAATCTTTGAAAAAGCTTCTTCCTCTTATTGAAGAATTTACAAAGAATGCAGGTATCACAAAGCTTTTGCCATCATTAAATTACAAGCTTGAAGATTTCCTTCCTTATGTTGTAAGTGCTCAAAATGCAATCGGCGACCAGACAAAGGAATGCCTCATGACAAGCTCTCAGACAGGCTTTGCTACAGCAGTTTCAAAATGTTCACCATATCTTACAAAGGATGCTGCGGCCGAAATTGTTTATAACAGCTGGCTTAATACTCATACATTCTGGGAAAGATTCCGTACAACAGGCGGATGTTATGGTGCAGGTATCTATTCAGACGCTGGCGAACGCTGTCTTAAGCTTAGTACCTGGCGTGACCCTGATCCTCAAAAGCATGCCGATTTACTTATTTCAATCTTGTCTGAGCTTTCACAAACTACCTTGAGCCACGAGGATGTTGAAAAATCAATAGTTTCATGTTATGGCGATGCAATTGTACCTCTTACTCCTTGCGACAGGGGTAGACAGGCCTTTGAAACCTTCCTTTATGCAAACAACGGCTTTAAGCAGCTCAAACTGGATAATCTTCTTGCCGTAAAGGATGAGGATGTTTCTGCTGCGGCCAAACGCCTTGCCCAGATGACTAGTGAAATGTCTCATAAGGTTGTTTTCTGTGATAAATCTAAAAATTCCTATGGAAAAAAACTTGATTTACCATTATAATAGATGTATCTGGAGATGCGTATGGATAAGAAAACAAAAGAATGTATAAAAATGTTGCGCGGTTTAGTTTCTGATGTTCAGGGAGCTCCTTTTCCTGGCGGCGATATCGATACTGAATTATATGCCATCTGGTATGAGCATGCTCAGAAAGCAGCTGTAGAATGTTTTGAATTCTTGAACGCTAATTTCCCAAAAGAACAGAAAGAACTTAATAAGTCAATCGACAAACTTTTTGATTAAAATACATCTCAAATAATCCTAACATAAAGCCCATTACTAACCGAAAATAAGAGTGATAACTTATTTAAGGTGAATTATAGTAATGGGTGGTACAAAAAAAGCTATAAAATTAAGCAGATATGGTTTATCTGGAACCTCAAAGAAAATTGGCGTTAATTTCTGGCGCTGTTTCTTTACTGCTTTTGAAAAAAATTCTGCTACAGAACAAAAATTCTTTCTTGAACTGGAGATGATTAACTCTGCATTGTCTCCGGCAGAGCCTCTTTTAGGCTTTAAACCTCGTGTAACAATCACAGAAGAAGATCTTCAGTATGCACTTGCAGGTACATCGTCTGCTTCTGAATTAAAATCCGAAAATATTGTACAGCCATCATATATAGTAGTTCGCTTTGGAAAGCTTGGAAGTGAACCAAAACAGTTGTGTGCTTATCATTCTCTTAAGGGCATGCGTTTTACAAGTAAGCCGTTTACAATTCAAATGGATAATAAGCTTTTTGCAGAAGATCAGCTCAGCGGCTTTATAAATATCAGTGAAGAAGAATTCCAGAAGCATCCTGAATATCTTTGCGACAAGGGCTATGCTTCATGGAACTTAAAATATGAAGTTGTGCGCGATATGGCAGAAGGCTACAAAGGCAAAACAGAGCAGTGGTTCCCTTATGGTATCAAAACTGATTTTTCTGGAATTGTAAGCTTTGATGGTGCTGATTATGTAGTTGAACCTCGTAAGTGCCACGGCTATATGGACCGCTACTGGGGAAAAACACTTCCTTATGACTGGTTCCACATTTATTCTTCAAATCTCCAGAGTATTATTTCTGGTCGTGTGCTTAAAAAGTCATTCTTTTCAATTCAGGGCTCCTTTGAAGATCGTCTTGCCTTTATGGGAAGCTTTGAAGATTCTGATATTTTATTCCCTATTAATTCAAATTATACATGTGTCTGGGATTGTACTCAGGCTCCTTCAACCGAAGATCCTGAAGAAGAAAAGCTTCACTGGTCTGTAAGTATAAACAGTAAGCTCTGGGTTATTGATATTGACTTGTATTGTCGTATCCGCGAGCTTGCAAACAGAACTCTTGAGCTTCCAGAAGGCAACCGAAAGATTCTGAATGTCGTACAGGGCGCAACCGGAACCGGCGAAATAAAGCTTTTCAAAAAGACACGAAAAACTCTCGAACAGATTGAGTTCGCAAACATCACTAATGCAGTGTGCGAATTCGGCCACGAAGAAGACGGCGTGATTTAATAAAACGTCATTGCGAGCCCGCAGGGCGAAGCAATCTATTTTTTTTGTTGTCATTTCCCCTTTTTGTTATTATTTTCATAGTTAGGTGATAAATATGAATTATGAAAATTTTACAATAAAGGTTCAGGAGGCTCTTCAGGAGTCTTCTTCAATCGCAAACAAAAATGATAATGCAGAAATCTCACCGGAACATTTGCTCGAAGCGCTTCTTGAGCAGCAGGATGGACTTATTGTCCCTGTTGTAGAGCGCATTGGTGTAAATGCCAGTGAACTTAATACTCGTGTAAAAGACCTCATTAAAGCAAATCCAAAGGTTTCAGGAGCTGCTCAGGTTTATTTTTCTTCACAATTACAAAAGATTCTCGCCAATGCAGAAAAGGAAATGGCTGCTTTTAAAGATCAGTATCTTTCTACAGAGCACCTTCTTCTTGCAATGTCAGAATCTGATGGCCCTGCAGGAGAGCTTCTTCGTAAGTGCGGAATAACTCACAAAGCAATTGTAGATGCACTTAAAGCAGTACGCGGAAATCAGACTGTAGATTCACAGGATCCTGAAAGTACAATGCGTTCTCTTGAAAAATATTGCCGTGATTTAACTGCGGCTGCACGCCAGGATAAAATAGACCCTGTTATTGGTCGTGATGAAGAAATCCGTCGTGTAATGCAGGTGCTTTGCCGCCGTACAAAAAATAATCCTGTAATAATTGGTGAGCCTGGAGTAGGTAAGACTGCAATTGTAGAAGGCCTTGCCCGTCGTATTGCAAGCGGCGATGTGCCTGAATCTCTTAAAAATAAACGCCTCCTTGCCCTTGATTTGGGAAGCCTTGTTGCAGGTGCAAAATTCCGTGGTGAATTTGAAGAGCGCCTTAAAGCACTTATAAAGGAAGTTCAGAAATCTGAAGGTCAGATTATTTTATTTATTGATGAGCTTCATACACTTGTTGGAGCAGGAGCCACAGAAGGCAGTATGGATGCTTCAAACCTTCTTAAGCCGGCGCTTGCCCGAGGAGAGCTTCGTGCAATTGGTGCAACAACTCTTGATGAATATCGTAAATATATCGAGAAAGATGCTGCCCTTGAACGACGCTTCCAGCAGGTATATTGCGCTGAACCAACTGTAGAAGACACAATTGCAATTTTGCGTGGACTTCGCGAAAAATACGAAATCCATCACGGGGTTAGAATTGAAGATGAATCTCTTGTTGCAGCCGCTACGCTTTCTAACCGCTATATAACTTCTCGCTTCTTGCCAGATAAAGCAATTGACCTTGTTGATGAAGCTGCAAGCCGTCTTAAAATGGAAATTGAAAGTCAGCCTGTAGAGCTTGATCAGGTTGAACGAAAGATTTTACAGCTTCAGATTGAACGACAGTCTCTTTCAAAGGAAGATGATCCTGCAAGCCGTGAAC
>JAEEGL017045042.1_pt1 | contig 14173 bp, 25 predicted proteins | sample 9134231 | NCBI WGS metagenome assembly JAEEGL01 (sample SAMN16246548, study PRJNA631951) | gut metagenome | biome: gut microbiome; feature: rumen; material: fiber-attached | host: Bos | place: Iran: Karaj | collected 2018-10 | reverse complement strand
TGACCGACAGATTTATCACCAGACTTTTTTGCCCACCTCTTATTTCCATGAAGCAACTCTTTCTTTGATTTGCTCATATTGAAGTAAATCAAACCGTCATTGTAAAGATCAATTAAAACCTGCTTGTAATTACGGTAAATCTTCTTGAAATCGGTCGCCGGAATGTTTACTGACCCATCCAGACTTGGAACATTATCGAAGATATATTCAAATATCTCGAAATACTTCTTTTGGTACACTTCATTGTCATTGTCCCTCTTAAATGGAATATGTTTTTCAGCAGATTCAATGATAAAGTTTCTTAAGTTATCAGTCATTTTTTCAACCTCCTCATAATCCCAGATTTTTTGATTTTACTCTGAAGATCGAACTCGGCGGGGAAGCGATTTGTTCTGCTGCTGTTTACACTGTAAACACCACTGTTTACACCATCGTTTTCACTGTTTACAGCATTACTGTTTACACTGCAAATACCACTGTTTACACCATCGTTTTCACTGTTTACAGCAAGATACTTTTTAATGAAAATAGATAACAGTTCATTTGCTTTTTCTTTGAAGATAGATTTTTGACTTTCGGATAGAAGATTATACTGTTTTCCTAAATCTTCTGGAACACGAATACTGATAACTTTTGATTTCATTTTGTGCCTCATTTTTTGAATTAAATTTTACTGTGCCGTGTTGAAAAATTTGAGAAGAAAGATCGGCACAAAAATCCTGTCCGAAGTTAATTACTCTTCGTAATCTTCTCACCCAATATTATATATAATTTTCGCTGGACAATTTTACACATTTTCATAAAATAATTCCAATTTTTTTCAATTTTTCTCGGTCAATTTCCCCAGAGATTCATCCAAGTCCTCAAGTTCAATTCTGAATGTGTTTTTATCCCTTCCAGTGAGGTTTGAATCAGATTCTATATAATCAATCAACCTTTTAATCTGTACCTCTCTAAACCTCTTTAATGACCAATAAACTTGACTGTCAACCGTATTGATCGAAGTACACCCTGAGCAAAGCAATACCCAGACCACCAAAACAATTCGGATCATCTTTCAGACCTCCATAACTTTAACCTATTTATCCGGGAAAAACGGTTTACTTATTCACCCTCTCCGTTATACTAAAATATCCACTAAAACACTAACCTAATGGAAAGGAAAACACAAATGAAAACTGTTTCAAAGTGGTACGGTCACGAATGGTCCAAGGAACTCACCGAATGTATCAAACACTTCTCCGGGTGTACCTCGATCCGGCAACTCAAGATGAATGTTCTCTACATCCAAAATCCAATGTTCAAAGTCTGGGTGAAGATGGGGTGTTTCATCAAAGACGGTGGAGAATTCGTTGCTGTGGGTGAAAGAGATTATCACATCAAAAAGGAGGAAATGATCCTCTTGAATGAGTATCTTTATGGGAATTGAGTTATATTAAAAATATCTTGGCAAAGACGTTGTTGTTCCTCAATAACAGAAGAGGCAGGGGTCCGGGTGATTCCTGCTTTTTTTGTACAATTTTTCCGAAATTATATCAATATTTTACACATTCTGGTATAAATAAATTTGTGGAGAAAATAAATCCACAGAGGGACAATAACATGAAAGAAAAATGGAAAGAAATTGAAGGATTCAATGGTCAGTATTTAGTATCTAATTTAGGCAGGGTCAAATCCCTTGAAAGAACAATCGAAAACGGAATCAACATTACAGAATTCAACCGAACCCGGAAAGAAACTGTTTAACAAGAAAATGGTCTTCAAAGAAAAGATCCTCAAACCCTGTATGGACTCTTGCGGATATTACCATTACAGATTATCAGATGGCAATAGATACACCCTTTTCAAAGCACATAGATTGGTGGCAAAATACTTTCTGAAAGACTATTCAGAGGACCTTACAGTGAATCACAAGAACTTCGATAAAAGTGATAACCGAGCAAGGAATTTAGAAATGATGACAAGATCAGAAAATGTTAAGGATTGGAGAAGCAAATTCGCCCGCAACCGTTTAATCTGTAATGAAACCCGGAGAGGTATTCAACAGTTTCAAAGCATGGTGTAGAAGAAATCGGTGTTCACTATTCCAAATACTATTTGAACAAATCACTGAACGAAAAAAGTAAATACCACGGAACTGAATACACCTTCACCAAAATCATTCAGGAGGTGACGAAATGAAGAATAACTTTGCCATTGAAAGGACCGTCTGGGTGGTCATCGTCCTCACCCTCATTCACATCATCTTATGGTCATAAGGGAGGGTGTGAAAATGGGTCAAATTATTTTTAAGAGAGACCAAGAGAAGGTGGTCTTCTTTACAGCATCCAAAAATGTGAAAATTCACACATTTTTGCTATTTGAGGTTATTTCTCTCAGAGGGTATTAAAATAGGAGTTTTGAACACATGAAACAACTCAAAGAGTTAGGAAAATGGTTAATCCAATCCCAAGCAATCGTTTACACTGGTAAGACTGCGACAGTGTTTATGAATCAGATAAAACCTCAACTGCTTCAGAAGAAAGAACGGAAAGAGAAACCTTTATTTTGTACCGAAGAGGTTATTTGACACCTTCCATAGAGAAGCATTTTCAAATGATCTGACCTTACCCTACCCCGAAGAATCAGGTGATGAGGATGAAAACCTCGTTGAAGAAATCCTCGGGGATATTTCTTCCAGTCCGATCACTGAAGAGGTCGGCAATCCTTCGGTGGACATTGTAGAGGCAAGAAGAAAAGAAATCTTGACGAGGACAAAGTTTCTTGAACAGAAAATCCTTGACAAGAAGCACCAACTTTTCGAGGAATGGAGTTTAAGATTCTTTGATGTGTTTCAGCGATCATTCAGTAAATTCAAAAACTCTTTGATTGAACTACACTTGAATGAAGAGCAGATTAGAAAACTCAACGAAAACCTTGACCTCGCTTTGCAGAATTTAGAAAACACTCTGGGTGAAATCAATGATGAGTATATCAACGATAATGAAGATGAGGAGTTAAAACAATGAAAAAGAATTTCAATCATAGCGGCAGTATTGGGGATGTGCTGTATTCCCTCACCTTTGTGGTTGAACTATTGGAAAAGATCAGAATTCCGATCAAAGAATGTTCCTTCCACTTACAAATCAATCAACCGGCAGATTTTGCTCCGCAAAATCATCCTTGGGGAAAGATCTTGCTGACGAAAGGAGCGGCAGAATATATTTTACCAATCCTAAAGAAGGTGGGTTTCCACGAGGTTGGAATCAGCGACCACCTTCCTCATGGAGCGATGAATCTTTCTGACTTCCGAAAGTTGAGGATAAACACCTCCGCCGGGGACATCCGATCTTGGTACTATGATCTGGTTTCCCTCCACCTCCCACAAGATTTTTCAAGGAAGATTATAAAGGTTCCTCGAATGTGGGTCCCCGGAGTGAAGGAAAAAGTGATCGTCTGCCTCACCAACAGGTATAGGAACTGCTTTCTTAACCTCAAGGTCCTTGAACCTTTCAAAGATTCCCTTCTCTTTCTTGGATTCGATGATGAATACGAAAGTTTCTGTAAAGAGTTTTTTGAACTCGGAAGGGTGGCGACGAATGATGCCCTGAACACTGCTTTGATCTTCAATTCCGCAAAGGGAGTTATTTCAAATCAATCTGGGAACTTCACCATAGCGGAACAGATGAAATGTCCGAGAATCCTCCTCACACCTGAATTTCACCTTCTCAATGGTAAAATTTACATGGGACCGGTGAACAATATGCCGCAGGGAGGGTTCTTTGAAACTGTGAGAACTCAGCAGAAACTTGTTTATGCCGTGGAGAATTTATTGAGAAAATGAAGAAGAATCAAAAAGTCCTTTTCGACCTCGCTTCCGAACTCAGAAAGTATTTCCAACTTCAGGCATTTGAACCGATCATTCCCTGGGCGATGAAGAACATCAATTTCAGTTCGGATGTGTCCGCTCAAAGAAACTTCCTCGACTTCGATCTTTACCCTTATCAGATCGACCCGATTAAGACTTGGGAGGATCTGGACCACATTAAAGAGGTGGTGGTTGTGGCACCGGAACAGATGCGGTAAAACAAACTGCTACATCATCGGTCTCTTATGGAGGATGATCTTCGACCCTTGCCAAAGTATGATCGTTTACCCTTCGGATTCTCTGGCAGCAGAATCAAATTCCACAAAGATAAAACCCTTAATGAAACACATTCCTCAACTGAAAGCAGAACTCGCCAGACCTCGATCTTTCCGTTCAGACCGCTATGCTTTTTCCAACTTGGTTTCCTACTTTCAAGGATCCGGGACAAAGATCGTTTCAAAGTCCTGTAAGATCGTCATAGCGGATGAACTGGATGCTTGGGCGGTGATCGGAAAAATGGACAATCTCGCTGACCTCAAAAAAAGAACGAGGTCCTATGATTCCTCTATGACCTATCTTGTGTGTACACCTTCCGAGGAGAACGGACGAATTTGGAAAGAGTTTTTGAACTCATCTCAAGGGTATTGGTATTTGAGGTGTAAAGAGTGCCGGAGAACTTTCTATGAGAAGTTGTGATATACACAATCTTCAGTTCGATGCTGAGTACAATTCCGAACTCCGCCAACACATCGTGAAGGAAGATTCCATTCGACTTGTCTGTCCTCTGTGTTCGTACGAACACACCGAGGAGGAAAAGAAGTGGATGAATATGAATCGGCGGTTATATCCATAAGGTCCCGGCGAAACTGATCGACTTTCCCGGATTCCAGATCGGAGCATTGGCATCACAACTGAAATCCTTATCTTGGAAAAAAATCGCCAATGCTCAACTTGAAGCAGGGAAGAGAGCGGATATTGAAGTTCAGACCACCTTTGATAACTCTATCCGAGGTTTACCATATAAGAGAAGAGAGGTCACCAAAGAGGACTTTGAAAAATTGAAGTTCCATTGTTGGAGGCAGAATGAAGTCCCATCCTTGAAGAATGTGGAAATGGTGTTCATGGTCGCCGACACACAGGATAACCGTTCAGTTGTTGGAATCTTTGCTATGGATGTGAATGACAACCTTTATATGATCGAAGCGAAGGAAGTTCAATATCTGATCCTTACTGACGAAGAGAGGTTCAAGGTAAATGAAACAAATAGGCATCTGGCGGAGGAAAACGGATCCACCTATACAGAAATAGAGACCGCTGAAGATATGCTGAAAAAGGCATATTTGAAAGAGAATCGGAGTAGGTATAACCCCGACCTTTGCTTTGATCGACCGTCAGGGACATAGAACGAATGAAGTTCAGTTCTTCGCCGAGAAAAATCCGAATGTGGTAATGTATCAAGGAACCTTCCTTCAGACTTCATCTTGGAAGATGTCAGATAACAATAGAAGGTTAATTCTCCGGGTGTGCTAAACATTGGCAATCCTACCTCATTTTCTACCTTTACTCCCAGAAGAAGAGGGATGGAAACTTTCTCTTTTTTCCTCCGAACATTTCCGATGAAGTTGTAAAACAGATCGTATGTGTCAAACCGGATTCCTCAAAGAAATTTGGTGATGCCCCTGAAAACTGGATCCCAGAGAACAATGCTCAACACGACTGGTTCGATGTGTTAAAAATGGCATACCTCCGGGTTAGATTTTGCCATAAAAACTATGTCAAAGAAGAGGTGGAGATTCTGCCAGTCACCCGCATTGAAAAGAAGATGGGAACCTCAAAGTGCCGCTGAAAATGTGATACAGCAGTCTGCCCCAGAACCTCCCTCCCCTGAAGATCAAAAACAAAGTTGGTTCAATACTCTCTAAAAAATAAATAGTTTCAACTAAAGGATATATGAAATATGATTAAAGCAACACAAGGTTTTAGGTTCAAACATAAAGTGAAAACACCTTCAAGCAAGATCGTTGTCAAAGGTGATGAATATAAACTTGTCATTGATCGAATTGTTACTGAGGATGATAACTTTTTCATAGAGGAACTTGCCTCAACTACCACAACTTGGATTCCCGGCAAGTACAAATACCAGATCATAAATGATGAAGAGATCGAGGATGAAGGTGAATTCGAGATTCTTCAAAATTTTTACCTGACCGATGAGGTTTCTTCGGTGAAAACTCAAAATGAAAAACTCTTGGATGCCATTGAAGCACAACTCGCTGGGAAAGCAACTTCGGCACAATCTTCAATGTCAGTTGGTGATAAATCCATCGCTTACTGCTCCATAGATGAACTTTTCAAGTTAAGAGAATACTTTAAGAAGAAGGTCGCCGAGGAAAAAGGTTCTTCAGTGGTTGAAGGAAATCAAATGAAGATCAAACATGTATGGAGTATGAGATGATGAACCTATTTCGTTTTTTTCAAAAAGAAGATGTAAAACCTCCCCGACTTGAACCTAAATCAACCGGGAAGAGAGGATTCAAAGGTGCTGTGAGAGGAAGATTCACCAATTGGTTGTTTTCCTCTTTTAAGAAGATCAATCAGGACCTCAAGGATGACCTTAAGGAATTGATTGAAAGATGCCGCGACTTGGCAAAGAATAATGAAGTGTTCCGATCACACCTGAATAACCTTGAAAAGTCCATTATCGGACAACAGGGATTCAGACTTCAATCCCTTGTAAAGGCAGATGAGAGTGTTTTGGATGAAGCAGTGAACAACGAATTGGAACTTGCTTGGTGGGAGTTCGGAAAACGATCAAACGGATTCATCACAAAAGACGGATTGATGGGGGATAAAGACCTGGACTCGTTGGTCCTCCGTACTCTTATGATTGATCGGCGAGGTGTTCATCAGAGTTGACCGTCAAGCGAAAAATCCTTTCGGACTTTCTTTCCAAGTTTTGGATTCCCTTCAGATTGACACCACAAAAATACAGACCGGCACTCCCGGAAGAAATGCTATAGTCATGGGAATTGAAATTGATAAAGACTATCGTCCGCTGAAGTATTACTTCAAAGAAGGTGACGAGTACAATTACCAGATCGGGCAGACCAAAGAGATCCCTGCTGATGAGATCATCCACATTTACCGCCACGAATTTCCCGGACAAGTTCGAGGATTCCCAGAAATCTGTGCCAGTATGGATTCATTAAAACAACTTGATGACTATGCCGTCGCTGAACTGTTCGCCGCAAAAATCGCCGCCTGTCAAAATGTGTTCTATGAAAGAACCGGCACCACCGCCGGGGACTGGGTAGATCAAAACAAATCTGAAATTGAAGAACCCGGAACATTCATCAATGAACTTTCTCCTCGGTGAAAGTTCGATCGTCCCACAGGGATACACAGTAAAATCCATTTCACCTAATCATCCGAACACAAACTTCTCCGGGTTCGTTAAAGCAATCATCAAAAGAATCGCCTCCTCTATTGGTGTTTCCTATAACACCTTGACAAAGGATTATGAATCTGTCAATTACTCCTCCTTACGTCAATCCGCAATAGACGAAGCGAAGTCTTATGCCACACTTCAAAGGTTTTTAATTGAAAACTGGAAGGAAATCGAGTACAAGTTATTTGTTGTTTCCTACATCACAAATTCACTTCAAACGAAACTCAAACCGACAAAGGTAAATGATTATTTGAACTTTTCATTCATCGCTTCAAAGAGTGATTATTTCGACCCAGCGAAAGATATTATTGCTGTGGAAAGAAAATTGAAACTCGGTTTGACAAATCCAATCGTTGAACTTGAAAAACATGGATTAGATGTAGATGATATTTTGGATGGATGGGAGGTATGGAAAAAGAAGTGTGAAGCAAAGAATTTATCCTTCGATGTTTCCAATCCTTTGCCATTGGATATAGTCAATCAATTTAATGAAGAAGCAAATCATCCTTCGAAGGATGAGGAATAAATAGTTTTATCAAAAAAAGGTGATAACAATGGATCAAATTACAACCCAGAAAAGAAGCATTGATTCCTCTGGAACTATTACCATTAACGAGGACAATGTTATTAAAATTTCATTTGCATCACCAACTCCATATTTAAGGCATACAGACGATGGATATACCTACAACGAAATCTTGGTTATCTCTGAGGATTCCGTTAAATGGGACCGCCTAACCGATCAAAAATGTCCATTACTTTTAGACCATGATATGGAAAAGCAAATTGGTGTTGTTGAAAAAGCATGGATAGAAGGCGAGAAACTTCAAGCATTAGTCCGTTTCTCGGAAAATGAATTCGCCCAGATGATATTGAAAGATGTGAAAGATGGGATTCGCAGAAATGTGTCCTTCGGTTACATCATAAACGATCATAGAGTGGAAAAGAAACAAGGTGAACCTGACAATGTCTATATCACCAACTTTGAAACATACGAGATAAGTATTGTTTCATGCCCCGCCGATCCTAATGTTGGTTACAAACGAAGTATAGAAAATACTAAGGAATCAAATACTATGGAAGAAAAAGAAAACAAAGAAGAAACAAAGGATGAATCAATGGTTGAAACAATCCAAAAAACAGGTGAGAAGAAAACAGAAAAAGAGATCACCCCAGAGGAAGAAGTTTCAACCGAAGATAAACCTGAAGAGGAAGAAGAAACAACCGATGAATCTGAAGAAATCAGAGCAGCAGGTGAATTGGCAGGGGAAGAGGAACTTGCCGAAGAATGTATCAAAAATAAGAAGTCATTAGAAGATTTCAAAAACATGGTTAAATCAAAAAGAAAAATAAATAGTAATAACGTCAAAAAGGAAATAAAACCCATGAACAAATTTTCCATTTCAAAAGCAATCCGTAATGCTTGCAAACAGTATAAAGAAGATATTTCAAATGATTTTGAAACAAAGATAATTGAAGAGAATAGACGTTCCATCAGTTCATTAGATAACCTCAACGAATATGATGTAATTGTTACCGAATCTCAATTAAGAGCATTAGCACCATCAGGAGCAGTTGGTCGGAGCATTAGTTAATACCGATTATCTCCCACAAGAATATACTCCTGTTCTCCGTCCTGAACTTACATTAGAAAGAACTGGATTTAAGGTAATTCCCGTCAACGGTAATTCTATATCATTTACAGTAAACACCTCTGGATGTGTCGCCAGTATGTATGATCTTGACGGTCAATTAAACGATTCCGATATGCAGTTTGCCTTGAAGGAAATGAAACCTCGCAAAGCAGGTGTTTGTATTCCAATTCCATATTCCTTAATCCTCCAAGCAAAACCCGAAATTGATGCTATCGTTGAAAGTGATATAGTCAATGCTCTTGATGAATTAAGAGATCAAATGGTTCTTAAAGGAACCGGTGCTGACAATCAACCTTCCGGGATCATCACCAATACAGAAGTTAATACAATGGTTCCTTCCGCAATCTTCACTTGGAAAGGTGTCTGTACTGCTGAAAAACTCATTAGAGATTCCAATGATTTCGGTCCTCTCTGCTGGGTGATGAACGGAACAAATAAAGTTAAATTCGAAACAACCCTCAAGGATTCTACTACAGGTTACGGCGGATTCCTCTGCGAAGATGACAAGATCAAAGGTATTCCAGTTTTCGTTAATAACTGCCTCGATGACAATACCGTGATCCTCGGCAACTTCGGAGAAGTTATTGTGGCAGACTTCGATGGACTCTTTCTGAAGGTCGATGATATCACCTATATAAAGAAAGGTGCAGTTCAAGTTATTGCTACCAAAGCATTTGATTGCTTGGTCCGCAGACCTAAATCATTCACAGTTACCAAAGCATAAGTGTTGTTTTTACTCCTTAAAACAATCGGAAAGGGGAAAGATTTATTCTTTCCCTTTTTCTTTATCCAAATAAATAGTTATACAATAAAAAGGGTTAAACAATGAGTGCTTTTGATATACTGATAAATGATGTTTTCAACAACAAAGACTTTCTGGATAGTTGCTTTATCAATGGTATTTCTTATGATTGTATTGTATCAAATATAGAAGATGGAGTATCTTTCAGCGAGGTTGGAATGGAATCCGAAGAAACCTTTACACTTGACCTGAAATTACCACTGAATCCATACCCAAAAAAGAACGATCCGGTGAGGTTTAAGGATAAACTATATAAAATATCCGAGATTGTACCAGATACGGCATTCAAGAGTGTAAAAATTCATTTAATCGCTACCTCAAAGGGAATAGGCAAGTAAATATGGCAAGTTCAGGTTCAAGTCCGATAAAAAATCAATTTTCCAGAGGCATCAAGTTCAATTACGATCTTAATGAATTTGAAAAGAAAGTAAATGAATTTATGACAGAAACCCAAGGGAAAACGAAAGACATTTTGGTCACAGTGGCACCAGATTTTTCCAATTATGCCGCAAAATATACACCTCCAGATATAGGCAAAAACAGCATTGAAAAAAAGTTCTATACAAGACCGATCCTTGTTTTGAGTAAACTTCTCGCTGGGGAATACCCAGATCATGAACCGACTGCTGAAGATGAAGAGCAGATAAAACATCACATGAAGTTTAAGGTTCTATATACAAAAACAGGGATGAAAAAAGGAACAGCATTTGCCTATACCAAGACAATCGCACAGGCAAAAAAAGCGGCAAAGATTGCCAACCGAGGTATATCAAGGGTAATGTGGGGAAAGAACCTTTCAACGATAAATGCAAATGTTCCGGCATCACTCCAGAGACTTATTAGAAAAAGTCCGAGTATATCAAAACACGATTTCAATAAAGTGTCTCTAAAGGTAGAAAATGATGAAACTTCCGTAGAGGTTGTAAACAGTGTAAAGAATGTTCAAAGATATGCCAAGATGGCAGAAAAACATGGATATAAAAAGGTCTCCTCATCCATTATGAGGGAACTGAAAAAAATAGCAGACAAGAAAGTCGAAGTATAAAACATAGGAGTAAAAACAATGAAGCAAAAAGAGATAATTCAAAAGGTGATTGATTTAATCGGAGAAGTAGAAGGTGCTACCGTAATTTCAGCATTTGATTTCTCCGAAGAAAGAGGTCAGAATATGATCGTAGTTCGGAATTGACAAAGTGGAGCAAATGAATGTTGGATTGCCAGATTTCAAATACACTTTGAACATCACTATTGACACATTTATAGCGGATGATCCTAAAGGTGAATTGTTCTTTGAAACACTGAATACAGTTCAAGAAAAGATCAATAAATTTATCAACAGGGAAGTCGCCTTATCAGTCGCTTTTGAAGAAATCCCGGTGGTCGGATGGATTAACTCTGATATTGACATTTCTATTACAGATGACAGCAATAGAGCAGTCCTAAATTCAGAAGTTATTGCATCTTTTTAAGTTTGAAAAATAAATAGAAATAAAGAAATTAACAAAGGATATACTATTATGTCAGATTCACCCAGAAGTTTTGGAATCACATCTACATTAAGCGGATTATCAGATGGTTTAATTGCCAATTCAATTTCCTTCCAGAAGAATGTTGAAACTGCTGAGGCAAGGAACGTTTCCGGCGAAATTATTGATATTGCTGCTTATTCAAAATCCGAAGAAATTACAATTGATCGGACTCTATGTTGGTTCAGGAGTTGAACCCGGAACAACCGTAACAATCGGCGGAAAGAATTACTTGGTTACAGGTTCAACAAAGAATGAAAGTAACACAGACTTTCAACAGGGATCGATCACTGCAAGAACCGCTGATAATGCTGTCTTACATACTCTCACCAATAACAATAACAATAACAACGGTTGAGTATAAAGTAAATTCTAAAATCACAACAGGGAGTTTCATTTATGGAACTCCTTTTTTCATAAAATAGGAGTAAAAACAATGAATTTTAGAAATCTTCCCAAGCACATTCAGGAAGGAATCAAACTACTTCCAACTGATGATGAATTTCAACATCGTTTCGCCACCGATAAGGTATTGGATGAAATTGATGCTATGAAAACAAATATGGCAGATGAATATAAAAGTCTGCAACTTGTCCTCGGAAACAATCTGAAGATCGGAGATCGAACATTCCATCCTATCACACCAGCGATGTGGAGTTTCTTATGGGTCATTGATTCCCCATTTGTGAACTATGATAAAACAGTAAACGATGTGGACATCGACCTTTTCCTTTACCTCCTCGAAAAACGGTGTAGGAAATGGGGACAGTGTGAAGATCATTTCCGAGGCAATCGGATTCACCCTACAAGTCCTCAAAATCACTTATGAGGAAGCGATGGGTATTATAACCTCCCTGATAAAAATCTCCTTCAAACCGCTGAACCTGTTTCCCAAAACGAATTCCAACGGAAAGTGTATGTTCGATGCCGATTGGTTAACTGCTTTGATAGCGAAGGTCCACCAAGTTACGGGGTATTCCCCAGAATACATTATGAATGAGTTATCTATGACCGCCGCCTGCTATTACTTTGCTCAGTACAGGAGGATGAACGGATCGGATCAGATATACAAAAGGACCGATGAAGAGATCCTCATTCTGGAAGATCGAAGGGCATGTGAAATGGTTATCGACCGCCTTATTGAGAAAAAAGTGTTCCCCCCAGAGGAAAGGGAAAAGTGGTTGAAGGAAATCCAAACTCCACCAGAGAGGAAAAATAAATAGAAATATACAAGTAAAACGAGGTAAATTTTATGGCAATCAAAGCAAAATTTTCAGTGGACAACTCTGAACTGAAAAAAGGATTGAAGGATGCCGAGAATCAAGCACAGTCTTCGATGAAGAAGATTGCTGATACTGCCGAGGGTGCTTCAGGTGGATTCAAAGGTATTCTCGGAATGATCGGAAAACTTGGTCCTTATGGTAAAATTGCCGCAGTTGCTATCGGTGCCATCGCCGGAGCAGTTACAGCAGTTATAGCAGGGGTTCATAAGTTGGCAGGGAAATTAGATCATATAGGTAAAGCATCCAAGGGAGTTAACCTTACAACGACAGCATTTCAAAGTCTTTCTCATGCCTCAAAAAGATGTGGTGTTGATATGGAATTTGTACAAAAAATCCTCACAAAAATTCAATATCACCTCTCAAAAGCAGACCAAGGGACAAAAGAAGTTGTTGATGGGTTCGCCGCTTTAGGTATTTCATGGTCCGAATTGGACAAACTATCCCCAGAACAGCAACTTTTAGCAGTCATTCAGGCGGCAGAAAAAATCCAAGATGTTTCCCAGAGGAACAAAATTCTCTTCAAACTTTTCGATAAAAAAGACATTCAGGGATTGAACAAACTTATAGATGCCGATTATCGGAAGACTGGTCGCCAATGCAAAGAACATGGGTGTTGTCATTGATGAAGATTCTATAAGATTGGCAGAAGCATACAACGATTCCATAGGTTTAGCAGGTGAAAGACTTACCGCTATGGTTGCCAATTGGCGATTAACAAAAGATACGATGAAGGGATTAAAGGAAATGGCAGAAGAAGCGACCTCATCCCTGAATCCGACCGATGGTAAAGTCGCCGATCAATTCAAAGCAGTGTATATCGGAATCGGGGATGCCGCAGATGACCTTGAAAAAAGACTGAAAGAGAATGACAATGCCGAGTATCAACGTATTCAGAAAAGAATCAAAGAATTAGCGAAAGTAAAAGCAATTACAGAGGCGGCGAAGGCATCCGGTGGACGAGCAATAATGACTGACAGCATGGCGGAAAAGATGTCTTCAGCATATATGGATGAGGCACGAAAACAGGTGCTATACAAAGAGGTCTCCTACAGGGATGCCAGATTTGACCCCAATGATAAAAATACATGGACACAGAAAAGGGAAACTCCATTAGACCAGGCAGTGTTCGACAAAGAGAAGATCAAAGCGGATCAGATCAGAGCGGCAGTTCAAAGGATCACCAAGGAACTTGAGAAGAAGAAGAAAAAACATGAAGAGCAACTTCGATCCTATGACAAAGAGATCGACATCCAAAAAGAAATCGCCAGAATTGAGGCGGAAACAGGTGGAAAATTAACAGATTCTCAAAAAGCGGATGTTGCCAAATCCTTACTTGAATACCAAGTTGCAAGGAACAAAGATATAGTAGGATTGATCGAACAGCAAACCTCAAAGATGACAGGGGAATTTGAAATTCAAAAAGCACTCATCGAAGGTGACACAAAACGTGCTGAAATACTAAAAACGATCTTAAAGTTGAAGGAACAAGGAATCACAGTTTCCGAGGCAGACTTTCAGAATAATGAACAAATCGCCGCTTCTCTGGATAAACAGATCGCCGCAGCAAAAAAGAGACAATCTGAACTCGCAGGAGCAAAGAAAGAATATGATG
>JAEEGL014047511.1_pt1 | contig 14173 bp, 10 predicted proteins | sample 9134231 | NCBI WGS metagenome assembly JAEEGL01 (sample SAMN16246548, study PRJNA631951) | gut metagenome | biome: gut microbiome; feature: rumen; material: fiber-attached | host: Bos | place: Iran: Karaj | collected 2018-10 | reverse complement strand
GGAAAGCAGAGCGTTGCTAACTATCTTGCAAGCGTATCGAAGGACATCGTTATCACCAAGTTCGTTCGTTTCGAAGTAGGCGAAGGCATGGAGAAGAAGAACGAAGATTTCGCAGCAGAAGTTGCAGCTCAGATGGGAAAATAATCCCTTCGGTGAAAAGCGGTCTGAAAGACTCAAAAAGTGTTGAAACACAACAACTTGCGATACTTTTTCATGACGCAAACGATCGATCATGACCTACGGAGATCAAAGCCGAAAAACCATAGAATCTCATATCAATTTGAGTAAGGTTTGGGTACGAACTTGTGTAACCGGGAAATTCATTTCCTTCGGCGAAGTTGACGCAAAACTGACGTAAGAGTCGGGGGCGGCCATCCAAAGTTTCGTAGGACATAAAAAAAGGTTTTAAGAGGGATGCTCGTTGGGGCATCCCTTTTTCTTTTCAAGTACCATTCGTTCATTTACACCTTTTGCAATGCGCAGAAGGTGTTTTTCATTTTATTACAGGAGGAATATTTAAATGGCGGATGGAGTATTTCGCAGGAAAAAAGGTTTTACGGTCATACAGAATAGTGTTGCATGGGACGTGAATGTGTCCTTAAAGGCGAAGGGGTTATATGCGATCATTCAGGGTAACATCACCAGGCCGGATAAGGCATGGAAGAAGAGCGAGTTTATGCGGTTTATGAAGGAAGGCGAGAAGTGCTTCGAAAACGCCTGGAACGAGCTCAAGGAGGCCGGTTATCTGAAAGTTCATATGTATACCAAGGCTGCGACCTGGACCGTGGAATATGAGCTTTTAGACGAGCCTGAGCACGGCCCTCACACTTACTATTATAACAGCAAGGGTGAGTTGGTCCGTACCAATGAGGGGAAGGTTGAGGCTTTTAAAGAAAAGGCTGACGTTCCTGAAGAACAAGCGTATCCTTCAGATCCGGATCCGGCTGATAGGAGTGATGAGACACCTGGCTGTGAGAGAGAAGGTGAGACTCCGAACTGCGAGAGAGAAGATGTGACTCCGAGCTACGAGAGAGAAGATGCGACCAAAATCAACGAGGAGTTTCTGTACTCCGGACCGGAGGAGGAATTGAAGCACGCCAATAATTTAGTAGCTTCTACAGGGGGAGAGGAGCCTCAAACCCGCATAAATACAGCGTACCCCCAAAATGGGGGTAACGCAGAAAATGATGCTCTGCGTACCCCCCATTACGGTACCTACGCTAAGGGTACCTACGCTGACGGTACCTACGCTGAGGGTAGGTACGCTAACGGGGGTAACATTAATAAAGACTATATAGTAAAGACTATTAATAAAGACTGTGATCATAATCACTCTCTCAATCACTCTGAATCAGATGATAGGGCAGATAAAAAGAAAGATTGTATTAATACTGTGACCCTAGACCCGAAGGAGAGGATCGGTGACCGGCGGAGTAAAGAGATCGAAGAGGAGCTGCAGGCCGGTGGCGGCATCGTTTCTTTTTATCCGCCTGACCTTCAGACCATCAAAGAGCAGATCCAGGTTCTGATGGAATGGGATCAGTACTTCGATGTCTCTCCCAGGGACGAATGGCATAAAAACGTGTTTAAGCTCACGGCAGAGTGCCTGATCGAAATGGTATGTGCGCCCGGAGTCTGCGAGTACAAGGGGGACTTTGTCACTTCAGACCGGGTGATCGAACGAATCAATATGATCTACCGGAACTTCCGCGGCACCGAATATCGTTTTTCTTTATTCGCCGAACTTCTTGTTGACCGCTTCATCGAGATACAGAAGGAGAACCGGATCCGGAACCCCAAAAAGTATTTAAAGTCCCTCATCTGGAGCAACTTCAGCACCTATATCACTGACTGGGAGAGCTTTTTTCACCGGAGCTATTCCCTGGGCCGGGTGCAGTAACTCAGACAAAAAGATTCCGTGGAAAGGCAGGTAAGAACCTATGGCAGATGATAAAAAGCGTAAAACCGTCCGGATCACCTTCCGGATCGATGAGGATCTGGCTGAATATTTGACTGATAAGGCCGATGATATGGGCCTCAGTATGTCCGAGTATCTTCGCCATCTGGCAAAGGGTGAACCCATGGTCCGGCTGGAGACCAAGCATAACATCCAGAAGATCGTGTATGAGCTCAGCATGATCGGAAGCAATCTGAACCAGATCGCCCATGCGCTGAACGGAACGTATTATCGTTACCCGGAAGATGCAGAAAGGGCGAAGGACGCTCTGTATCGACTGAGAAAGGTGCTGGAGAAGGTATGGGAAATGTACTGAAGGCGACTTGAACCGTCTTTACGGGGCGGTATTGACAGTTCAGACATAGAATTTTTAAACAAGTGTTTACTTTTGTGCTAATATAGTGTATGATATTAGCACGAAAGTAGGTGATGCTAATGAAAGTTTTAACAGATATTGCAGACAAGACTGGAATTATACTTACCAAGGATGCTATGAAAAAGGGGTACACAAAACACGCTTTGTATAGCTTTCTTCGGGAGAATAACTATGAACAGGTGTCCCACGGCATATATGTTGCACCGGAGACATGGGAGGATGAACTTTATATTTTGGCGCTTAGATGCCCTCAGGGAGTTCTTTCTCATGAAGAAGCGCTGTATCATTATGGACTGACTGATCGTGAACCGTTGCAGCATTCGATTACGATCTATACGGGCTATGGCACCTCAAGACTGGTAGAAGACGGCTTTAAGGTATTTACTGTAAAAAAAGAGTTACTCGAAGTTGGAAAAACAAAAATAACGACATCTTTTGGCCATATCGTGCCGATGTACGATCTTGAAAGAACGATATGTGATCTGGTACGATCAAGAAGCAGTTTTGAAATACAGGATTTTCAAACTGCCCTTAAAACATATGCCAAAATGAAAGAAAGGAATCTTAACAAGCTCATGGAGTATGCAAAGCTTTTTCGCGTCGAAAAAAAGATCCGTGAGTATATGGAGGTGCTGCTATGAGGCTGACACAGGAACAGATCAAGGGAAGAATAAAGACACTGGCGAGAGAGAACAATGCAGATGCCAGGGTGTTGATCCGCATGTATATGATGGAACGATTCTTGGAACGGGTTGCTGCTTCAAAATATGCAGAGAACTTTGTAATTAAAGGTGGAATTCTTGTTTCATCTATGATTGGAGTAGCATTGAGATCCACGATGGATATAGATACGTCAATCAGAAATTTCAACCTTTCGGAGGATGAAGCTGTATCTGTCGTGAAAGAGATCTGTGATATAGATCTGGATGATGGGGTTGAGTTTCGGATAAAGGACGCTTCCGTGATAATGGATGATATGGAATACCCGGGGATAAGACTTGCAATGGATGCTTTTATGGGAACGATGATCACACCTATAAAGATCGACATTTCTACAGGAGATATAATTACTCCCGGAGCTGTTGAATATGAGTATAAGCTGATGCTGGAAGATCGCTCGATAAAACTATGGTCGTATAATCTGGAGACGATCCTTGCAGAAAAAGTTCAAACTATCTTGGCTCGCGGACTGCTCAATACCAGAATGAGAGATTATTATGATGTGTATGCATTGACGATATGCTTCGATCGGACACTCGATAGAATAGTATTGAGACAGGCGTTTGAGGCCACTTGTAGAAAGAGAGAAACCAATGATTTGATTGCTTCCGGAGAAGAAATCCTTAACGGATTGTCTGAAGACTCTCATATGAAAGAATTGTGGGGAGCCTACCAGAGGAAATACGAGTATGCTTCTGATATTACATATGAAAGCGTGATAGAAAAGACGAAATATGTTTTTGATGCAATTAAATAGTTTTTTGCAAATCCATATGCAACGGACTTTTTGAATAAGGTGTTAGATATAAGTGGAAATAAATCCAATTGGGGCTTTCATAAGATGAAACTGTTATCGGTATAGGAGGTCGTCCAGAAATGAGAATCGCAGTCAGTACATGCTTATTAGGCGAAAATTGCAAATACAACGGTGGAAACAACTACAGTGAAAAGGCAAGGAAGTTTGTAGAAGGCCATGAAGTGGTTTCGGTATGTCCGGAAGTATTAGGCGGCTTACCGATTCCGAGAGAACCTGCGGAGATCGTAAATGGAGTGGTTTCCCGAAAGGATGGCACCTCGGTCGATTGGGAGTTTCGATCCGGCGCAGAAAAGGCAATGGAGATCGTAAGGAAGAACCGGGTGGAAGTAGTGATTTTGCAGTCCAGAAGTCCATCCTGCGGTGTGAATGCAACCTATGACGGCTCATTTTCCGGAAAGCTGATTCCCAGGCAGGGCGTATTTACAGAACTGCTGCAGAAGAATGGCATAAAGGTCATTGACGTGGAAGATTTATAAGGATCTCAGGCTTGCATTATCCGGGATTTCAACTTCTTGCAAAATTTGCAAGAAGTTCAGAGCTTGCAGCTCCTCTGCTTTCAACTTTGTGCAGATTTGCACATAGTTCGGGGGAGGCAACCTCTGAAACCGGAACAAAGTGCAAAGTTTGCACTTTCTTTCGGAACTGAAATTTCCGAACCCACAACAAAGTGCAAAGTTTGCACAAACTTTGTTTATCCGGCTGATCACCACAAAAATGAAGGCAAGATACGCCTATGTCAGACAAACGAACGGCGGGCTTAAAAAAGCCCTTGTTTTTTGTCCGACAAAGGCATCTTGTCAGGGGAAAACCCCTGAGACCCCGAAGAAAAATGCAACGGCGGATAGTGAAAAAGAACCACTGAAAAGTAAGGACAGGAAAATGAACATCCTATTTGTATGCAGCCAGAACAAAAGAAGAAGCCTAACGGCAGAGAAGATACTTGATGGCGAGGGCGGCCACAGCGTCCGCTCAGCCGGTACCGAGAACAATTCCAGGGTAAAGGTGATACCGGGCTTACTAGGCTGGGCAGATCTGATCTTCTGCTTCGAGAAGAAACATCGCAGAAGGATCGAAGAAAAGTACCCGGATCTCATTTTCGGTAAGAAGATCGTGACCATGAATGTCTCGGACGATTATGAGTACATGGATGAGGAACTCCAGGAGATCATATGCAGCTATTTTGAAAGCTATTGCTCGGAGACTGAGGAGTGACTGAAACAGGCGGGTAAGACAAATTGGAACACAGTAATGCACTATTAGGCCGTCGGTGTTGCCGGCGGTCTTTGACTTTGTGCAGAATCTGCACAAAGTTTAAAGAATCGATGATAATACTGATAGGGTTCCTGGCTTTTAATGGCGTCGGACAATAACTGGTTTATTACGCTTGTCTTCAATCCAGGCGACAAGTATTTTCTATTTGTCAATATATGCCCAATATTTTATGCATTACATATGATATGATTATCTGCATCTGAAAAGGAACGGTTTTTGTTGACTCCATACATTTATGGTGTTATACTTACAATAGAATTGGCCTAAGTGCATGTTGCATTCGGCAAAAGAATTTTAACAGGCCGGAAAGAGGATTTATTTATGAACCGAAAACCCTATTCATCAGCCATCAAGAAGACTCCCTTTAAGTATCCTGTGGCCAAGAAGATTGCCAAACTGATGCTGGATGGGTTTGGCTATGATGACATCTATGAAAAGTGTTATGTCGAGAATTATGTTGAAATTGAATCCTTGGAAAGACGTAGAGAGGTCACAAATGTAATCTACAATCGGCTTTGTTCGCTTGATGAGTTCCTTTTGGACCAATTTTATAACGGAGATGTAGCCACATCCAAATTCATACTAGTATATGCCATAGCGAAGACAGATACGCTTTTTTTTGACTTCCTTTTTGAGCGTTATAGGGATGCATTGCTGAGCGCTGATAGAAATTACCTCACTATTGATGACTTTGATGATTTTTTTGAAGCCAAGAAGCAATCGGATTTGATTGTTTCAAAATGGGGAAAGTTCACTTTGGAATGCCTTACGAAGGGATATCGGAATATCCTCGTTGACTCTGGATTGGGTAGAAGGCAACGAAAGACGATTTCAGTGGAAAGAATGATGGTTCATCCTATGGTAGAAGAACATATTGAATTGATCGGGGACAAGGATTTCCTGAAAGCAACGTTAGGTGGTGATTGAGATGGCAGAAAGAACTTTAAATGAAAGATTTATCGACCTTGAAGATAGGCTGATCAGTGTAGAGGCACTGACCAGATACGGAACAGCGAACGACCTTAGATTCTATATTTTTGATTACGCACCCGCGGATGAACTTTTGGTTCGGAAAGAGACTAAAAAACTGAAAGATAGAAATCCGGCTATTGTAGAGTTCGATTTGTATGAGATGATGCTTCAGATCATCGAAGAGGAAGGGTATATGGAAGATGTCCTTCGAATGGAAAAAGAATACGATAAGGAATTGTTGCTTAGAGAGGTGTTTCAGGCGCTTTTGTCTGTAGAAGAAGAGGAAAATGCCTTCTTGGATAAGTTCAAAGACAGCATTCCGGATGACGGAAACAGTATTGTGTTGATCACTGGAGTCGGAAAAGCATTTCCAATTATTCGCAGTCATACAATACTAAACAATCTTCAGAGTATATTCCGCAGAAATCCTGTGGTCATGATGTATCCTGGGCGATATGAGATCAAAGAGAAAATGACACTGCGGTTGTTTGAACGCCTTGATGACGACAATTATTACAGAGCGTTCCCATTGGTTGAAAGGAGAATTGGCAATGATTATTAAAGATCTCTTCAAAAAGGACATAGATCGCTCGATACAGGGCGTTGTTACGATTGGTAATGAGGATGAAGAACAGAAGTGGCAGGAACTCGAGGAGTATGTCTGCACAGACGAGATCACGAAATCCTTCCGAACATTCTTCCGCAGATATCGTGAGTCCATCAATCATCCGACCGAGAAGATTGGTGTTTGGATCACCGGCTTTTTTGGATCCGGTAAATCACACTTCTTAAAGATCCTTGGCTATATTCTTGAAAACGAAGTTGTGGCAGGTTGGGAAGCCTCGAAATACTTTGATGATAAGATTAAGGACCAGATGGTACTTGCCGATATCAAGACATGTGCAAAGGCAAATGCCAAAGTTGTTTTGTTCAATATCGATAGCAAGGCAAAGTCTGACTCGAAGTCCAGAACTCAGGCGATTATGGACATTATGCTTCGCTCTTTCAATGAATCAGTCGGCTACTGCGGCACCAGCCCGTGGGTGGCAGATCTTGAACGCACACTTGATGCCGAAGGGAAGCTTCAGGATTTTATCGCAAAATTCGAGGAGTATTCCGGCCGTGATTGGGTCCAGACCAGAGCTAAAGCATTATTGAATCGTGATTATATAATTCGTGCTCTGGTTGCTTCCCGGAATATGAGTGAAGAGAGCGCAAAACAGTTTATCGAAGATCAAACAAAGAACTTTACGAATACCACAGAGGAATTTGCTAAGATCGTTGATGCATATTGCACCCAGAATAAGACTCGTGTTGTTTTCCTCATGGACGAGGTGGGCCAGTTTATCGGTGACAATACACAGCTGATGCTGAACCTTCAGACATGCGTGGAAGATCTAGGAAAGTATTGTAGAGGCCAAGCATGGGTAGTGGTTACTTCTCAGCAAGAGCTGAAAGCAATGATTGACAGTACCAAGGACAAGCAGCAGGATTTCTCTAAGATTCAGGGACGTTTTGATACTCGACTTCTTCTGAGCGGTGCGAATGCGGATGAGGTAATCAAAAGACGTATTTTGGAGAAAAAGGAGATTGCTGAAACCCCTTTGCGGGCTCTATATGATGCAAACAGTAGCAAGCTCTCCAATTTGATTTTGTTCCAGGCAAAACCCACATGGTCCGGGTACAAGGATGCTGAGGATTTCAAAGATGTCTATCCTTTTGTTTCCTATCAATTTGAATTGCTTCAGAAGGTATTTGAAGCGATTCGTGAACATGGTATGAGTGAGGGACGGCATCTTTCACAGAATGAGCGTTCTCTTCTTAGTGCGTTTCAAAACTCGGCGAAGAAGGCTGCGGATTTGGAATCCGGTATACTGGTGCCTTTTGATAGCTTTTATTCGACGATTGAGGAATTTATTGATTACGATATCAAGACCGTGTTTTCAAATGCGGAAAGAAAAGCCAGTCTGGACGACTTTTCTATCCGCGTTCTCCGTGTGCTGTTTATGATTAAGCATGTAAAAGAGATGCCGGCTACCATTGATCGTTTGGCAACGCTCATGGTTGATAACATTAACTCGGATAAGGCAGCTCTTAAGAACAAAATTTTTGAGGCATTGCAGCAACTCGAAGAGGAGACTCTTATTCAGAAAAATGGCGAGGAGTATGATTTCCTTACTAATGCGGAGCAGGATGTCAATAGGCAGATTATTAATTCGGCATATAACGAGGGAGAGGTTCAAAGGACTATCTTCGATATCATCTATGATAAAGTGCTGGAGAGCAATAAGTACAGATATGAAGGACGGTATGACTTTGGCCTTAATCGATATGTTGATTCGGAAATCAAAGGATCTTTCAGCCAAGACAGTATTACGATCAAGGTGATCACACAGTTTTCCAATATGAGTTCCGAGACAGATCTGCAGGCGGAATCTACTCGCTCGAACTCTATTGTAGTAAACCTGACGGAAGGATCTTTTGTTGATGAGTTGATTCGTGCGAATAAGATTGCTACTTTTAAGAGAAACAATAGCGCATCCATGTCAGCTGCTCTCACGGACATCATGACAAAAAAAATGGCTGAATATTCTGACCGTGTTAAGCGTGCAGAGGATTTGATTCGTGTGGCCCTCAGAAATGCTCCAATCTATTTGTCTGGTGCGAAAATGGAAATCAAAGAGAAAGACGGAAAAGACCGTCTTCTGGATGCTATGAAAGAGATGGTTAAGCATGACTATTTCAAGCTTCCGCTGGTTTCTTATTTTTACCAAGACCAGAGAAGTGTTTTGATTATGTTAAATGAAAGCGAGTCCATGTTTGGTGATGATATCTCCGGCGATTCCAATAGTGGTGCCTATAAGGAAATACTGGATCGAATCAAGGATGATATAAGACTTCGAAGAAAAGTCACCGTTAAGAGCCTTCTGGATACTTTTACAAAGAAGCCTTATGGATGGCGTGAGCTTGATATTCAGGGCATGATCGGTACTTTATGGAAGCATCATAAGATCCAGATTCTCATTCACGACAATGAGGTGGACGATCGTAATAACTCGTTTAAGAATGACCTTGTTCGTAAAGCTAATACGGATATCATGGTCGTACGTATGCAGGAAAAGATCGATGAGCGTGTGCTTTACGATGTTAAGCGTATCATGTCGGAGGTATATTCTGAGAATATTCCAATGGATGAGACCAAACTTAAGGAATGTGTTGTAGCTTTCTTCGCCCGCAAGAAGGATTTCCTTAGTAATCTGAAGACAAAATACGGATCTTCTTACGCCGGATGTACTGTAGCAACTGAAATATATAAGGATTTTGAGGCAATTCTTCGTACGTCGGATGCGCTTTCTGTTTTTCAGGAGATAATTAGCAGAAGAGAGAGTCTGGAGAGCAAGGCGGAGACCTTAGAACAACTGGAAGCCTTTTATAAAGAGGGAAGTCATCAGCAGAAGAATTATCAGGATGCAAAGAGTTTGTGCAGATGGTATGAGCAGAACTGTTCATTGATGGATCTGTCTAAGTTAAAGGATATCGTAGAACAGATGAAACAGATCATCTCGCTGGATATGCCTTTTACCAGAATGAACGAACTGGCAAATCTTGTATTTCAGGCAAATGCAGCCAAGGAAGCGATTCTAGCTGAAAAGCTGGCTCAGACTAAGAAGATATTAGAGAATGATCGGGATACAATCAGCAGGGAACTTTCGGATGTTCTTGGAACACAGATAACAGATGATCAGAGGAAACGTTTACAGGATAAGGGGAATGAGGTACTGGCTCAGTATGATACATGGCTTTCCTCATTGAACAACCAAACGTCCAATATGGATTCCTATGTTACTGCTAGTAGCAGTACCCTCTCCGGTTTCAGACGGTTTATTACATCTGTTTTAAATGAAGGACATGCTGATCCGATAAGAGCCAAGCGGATCCGTATTATTGACTGCATTCCTACTGTCAATAAAAGAATTAAGAATGCTTCAGATGTTGATGATGCTTTAAATGCCATTAGGGAGAAACTGATGGCTGAACTGAACAATAATGATGAGCTTGATCTTGAATAAGGAAAAACGATGCCGGATAATATCAGACTAGAAAAAGTGGATTACAATAATTATGAAGAACTGATCGGACTTCAAGTGAAGGATTCCCAAAGAGGTTTTGTGTCCTCAAATATAAAAAGTCTTGCGGAAGCGTATGCCACAATCGCATCGGGTGGGGTTGCTCTTCCCTTCGGCATTTATCATGGAGATATCCCAATCGGCTTTATTATGTTCGGCTATTGCGCAACACTTGATGACGTTCACTTGTTTTACGATGGGAACCGGGTTGAAACAGCAGACTTTATGATAGGCAGCTATTATATTTGGCGCTTTATGATCGATCAAAGATATCAAGGAAAAGGGTATGGCAAAGAAGCGTTTCGGCTTGCACTGGACTATATCCGTTCTTTTCCCTGCGGAAGTGCAAAATGCTGCTATTTGGACTATAATCCCGACAATGAAGCAGCAAGGAATTTTTATCGTTCTTTTGGCTTTGAGGAATACCCCGAGATGAAGAAAGGCTGGGATGAGACAGCCGCAATACTGGAACTATAGAGTTGAACGACCCTCCGAAAATAATGCATCGTTCAATAAATCGGAAAAAGGAGAAATCAATGGATAAAAGAGCAATTCAAACATATTCAACATGGGCCAAAGACAATCTGGAAAATCAGATCGAGGTTTCTTTGAAGGCTCTTGGAATCAACAGTGAAAGCGATATAAGAAAAGCAAGCAGGATCGGTGATTTCACCACAATCGAGGGAGATTCCACGTCTTATCCGGCGGAACTATATGGCAATCGAGAAGAGATAATTCGACTTATTATCAGCTATGGTTACCGGAATGTCATCGAAGAGTTTGCTTATACCTGGTTTAATCGTTTTGTGGCGCTTAAGTTTATGGAGGTGCATGGCTTCCTTTCGCATGGGTTTCGTGTCCTTTCTGATCCGTCCGGCGGTATTGAACCGGAGATCCTTAAAAATCTGAATCTGGTTCAGGGTGAACTGAAACTGGATATGTCGTTATGCAACGAACTTAAGAATCAAGGCAAGATTGAAGAGTTATTCCGTCATGTGTTGATCAAACAGTGCGAGGTTCTGTCTAAGAATCTTCCGATGCTTTTCAGCATGGATTTGGGCTATTTGGAGCTGCTTCTTCCTAAGAATCTTCTTAAGGGGGAAACGGTAATCACTAGGCTCAATCAGATTCCGGAATCTGCATTTCTGGAAGACGTGGAGATTATCGGATGGATGTATCAGTTCTATATCTCATCCAAGAAGGATGAGGTATATGCGTCCAAGAAGACTATCACGAAAGATACCCTTCCTGCCGTTACGCAGCTCTTTACCCCGGACTGGATCGTGCGCTATATGGCTGAGAATTCGGTTGGACGTATCTGGCTAGAAAGCTATCCTGCTTCATCGCTCCGGTCCGAAATGAAGTATTATGTGGAAGATGCTGAACAGACGGAAGAGGTACAAAGGAAGATTGATGAGATCAAGTACAAGAATGTGAGTCCGGAGGAGCTTCGGATCATTGAGCCGTGCTGTGGATCCGGACATATATTGGTTTATGTATTCGATCTGCTTTATAAAATGTATGAAGAACGCGGATACCAGAAGAGGGACATCCCAACACTGATTCTGAAGAACAATCTGCTAGGACTGGATGTCGACAAGCGTGCAGCCCAGCTGGCATCATTCGCTTTGATCATGAAAGCTAGAAGTGTAAATAATCGCTTCTTTAGTGATCAATACTATACGGTACCTCGTGTATATGAGATCAAGGATTCTAAATTATTGAAAGATCTGGAATACAGAAAGCAACTTAAGGATCTGAATTTGCTGGATGATGAAGAAACAGGTCTGATCAATTACCTTGTCGACACATTTGAAAACGGAAAGACTATCGGGTCACTGCTGAAGGTGAAACCGATTGATTTTGCATGCCTTGATGGTGCGTTGGATAAGATTTCCGCAAATGCCGTCTCGAATCTGTTCAATTCGGTTTTTCTGAATAAGGGGATTAGGAGGTTGAGAGAGCTTTCCAGCTTGGCGAAGGTTATGTCGGCCAAGTACGATGTGATGATTACAAATCCTCCATACATAGGAACTTCCAGTATGGAAGCACCGGTGAGGGGATATGCAGTAAAACACTACCCGAATAGCAAAGCAGATATGTTTGCTATGTTCATGGAAACCGGGTTTATAAAACCAGATGGTTTCTTATCAATCATTAATATGCATAGTTGGATGTTTTTGGAAACCTATGAGCAATTAAGGAAAGCGCTATTGTCTACCAGACAAATACAAACTTTGCTTCATTTAGGAGCTCATGCGTTTGAAGCAATTGGAGGAGAGATAGTTCAGACAACTGCATTTGTGCTGAGGAACACATCTGGTACAAAAAATTCCGCATATATCAGACTTGTTGATTACGATGATCCGCAAGAAAAAATGTCTCATTTCTATGATGATGAAAACAGGTTTTCATGTGATAGTAAAAACTACTCATATGTTCCGATGAGTCCTATATCCTATTGGATTAGCGAAAACTATTATGAGATTTTCAAAACGTTTAAGTCCATCGGTTATTATGGTGATACTAAGAAAGGTGTATTAACCGGGAACGACAAGCGATTTGTTCGTTCATGGTATGAAGTATCCTTTGCGAAGATGGGTTTGGGGATCAAAAACCATGAAGAGATGGTCAGTCGTAACTACAAATGGATTCCGGCCACAGGTGGTGGAACATTCAGAAAATGGTATGGCAATTTTGAAAATGTTATAAATATGGAGAACGATGCTTATGAAATACGTTATAAGAATGAAAACAATTATCGACTTCGTGAAAGTACCTACTATTTTCGTGAATGTTCAACTTGGTCAGAAGTGTCAGGACGTGGGCTATCTATGAGATATGTGCCACAAGGCATTTTATTTGGTAATTCCGGTCCGGTTTGTTTTTGGAATTCAAACATATATTATTGGATTGCATTGCTTAACTCGACCACAACTATGCAGTTCATGAGGTTTCTATCACCAACGCTAACATTTGGACCAGAACAAATAAAACGGGTTCCGTGTAGGAAGAATTCAGTAGATATTGTAGAAAAGTTGTCTCGTGAATGTATAAATCTATCCCAAACCGACTGGGATTCGTTTGAATTATCATGGGATTTCCAGTATCATCCGTTGCTCCTTCTTCCCTGTGATAAGGCTGATGCAGAATCGACACAGTTTGCCATAAGCCGTATGGAGAAACTTGGCAACCTTGTGTGGCATTACGAACGTTGGGCTGAAGAATGTCAGGATCGTTTCACCACACTTAAAAACAACGAGGAAGAGCTTAACCGTATCTTCATAGACATCTATGGTTTGCAAGATGAGTTGACACCAGAGGTTGAGGATAAAGATATAACAGTCCGGCTTGCAGATAAAGAAAGAGATATCCGATCTTTCATTTCATACTTGGTTGGAGTAGCCATGGGACGTTATTCTTTGGATGTTCCTGGCCTTGCCTATGCTGGGGGCGAATGGGATGCGTCTAAGTATGTTTCCTATCAGCCGGATGAGGACGGTATCATCCCTATATATACTAATCTCGGAATGGAAGATGGCCTCACCACATGCCTGATCAACCTCATCAAACATATCTATGGTGAGGATACTTATCGTCAGAATATTGATTTCATTGCCGAGGCGCTTGGCAAGAATAGTAATGAGTCATCTGAGGAAACGCTGAACCGCTATCTGAATGATGGATTCTATGCAGACCATCTGAAAATTTACCAGAAGAAACCATTCTACTGGCTATTCACCAGTGGCAAGAAGGCAGGGTTTAAGTGCCTTATCTATATGCATCGCTATAACAAGGACACTCTTGCCAGAATCAATGGATTATATTTCCTTCCCGAGACCACACGAAAGAAGAATGAGCTGGAAGATATCAGCAGCCGGATTTCCCATGCGGAAGGACGTGAAAAGGTACGCCTCGAGAAGAAACGCCAG
>JAEEGL012682316.1_pt1 | contig 14173 bp, 14 predicted proteins | sample 9134231 | NCBI WGS metagenome assembly JAEEGL01 (sample SAMN16246548, study PRJNA631951) | gut metagenome | biome: gut microbiome; feature: rumen; material: fiber-attached | host: Bos | place: Iran: Karaj | collected 2018-10 | reverse complement strand
TTGCCAATTCTGCTGTATCGCCACCTCTCTCGTTCGACATAGATTTACCATTCAGGTAGTAGTTATCTTCATCGTACGATACACGGTTATTTGCATCAATAAAAAGATACTTCATATTTTTATCGCTAACTTTATAATCCACAAAACGTATCTTTGCCTTTCACCTTTTGTTTATACAAATAAGTTATTCGAATAGAGAATCATACATTAGGGCACCACACATCATCGTGTCATGCTTTTGATATATCCTTTTTTCATCCGATTTCATCATCTCACTCTGAATTTCAGTTGCTTTATGACTCCAACTCAAACCACAAGTATTCAACAAGTCCATCTTTCTGTAGCAAATGTACAATCTTTATTTCAATTCTACCACAAAAAAACAAATTGACCGAAAGACAACGATTCTTATATTATTACATTACTGCCCTCTAAAAATTGCTAAATATTCTTCGAAACAATTGAATCACTACTGTCCCGTTAAAGTGGACTAATCGCTCTTTGAAATTATTGAATTATAGTCTTTTACGAACTACTTTGAGAGTCAAAGGTTTTGAATTTGTACCTTTGTGGTCTAATTCAATAGACTACAATGAATCAAGGTCAATTCGTTTTCTCTCAATTGGTAAGTCATTTAGACAGGAACCATTTCAACTATCTTGCTCGCAAGTATGATGGGAACAAGTACGTGAAGCATCTCTCGTGCTGGAACCAACTGCTTGCAATGATGTTTGGACAACTCTCAAACCGTGAAAGTCTCAGAGACCTTGTGATAGCCTTGGAGGCACACCATTCCAAGTGTAAGTTTCTTGGTATAGGTAGTAAAACGATTGCAAAAACTACATTGATAAGATCAAGAAGTTCTGGGGTACTACGAGAAATGCCGTCCGTATCCAGATTGCTGTTGCCATCATAACCTACTGCCCTATGGCTGTTGTCCATCATGATATGAATCTGGAACGCTCGACCTATGAAGTCTTGCAGATCCTAAGCATATCACTTACGGACAAAACTCACTTGACAGACCTGATCGATAAGACTAAATTCAACGATGTCAAAGAACTCGATTATCCCCTCTTTCTAGGGTTGTTTGATTAATATTTAACTTGTCCCATTTTTAACGGGACACTAATGCCCTATTCTCTTAGTTCTATCTTTTTAAATTTCTTCAGCCTTTGGATTTCTTCGTGCACAAGCTCAAATTTGTTCGAAGTTACTTTCATATATTTAAACACCTTTTCTTCCATGTCAAAAATCGGATATGGAAAGGTTTCGTATTTAAGTAAAGGCCTACCATAGTAATATATTCTTTTCTCGTTCGGATAAAAGAATCCTATCGGCAACACCTTCAAGAACGGATATATTTTGAGCATCTGTAAATGACCACCTACTGATTCTATTTCTCTATTATTAATATACTCATTTAACACATAAAGAGGTTCATATCCAAAAGCGCCCTCTCCATTATTTGTAGCTTTATCAAACGCCAAGTGAATTTTCCTTCGCACTTTAGGTATCAGATTGTAGTCCCCTATCACGGCCACAGGCGATCCCATTATAGTTTTTGCGCGGATTGCTTTCATCTTCTCTGATTTTTTGTCAAATAGTATAGTATATAATAGCGGCTTCTTTTCCATCCATGAATAACCAGCTAAAATCATTGAAAAATCAGGTCCTACTTGCTCATTAATTTGTTCTTCACGCTCCCGCGCCAAGCAACTATTAACAATGTCTTCCACCAAATGAACAAAATGAAGGAAATCGTATGCTCTATCCCTTATTGGACCATTAATTTCAATCGCATGATTGATATGTTCAACGAGTGGCATTGTATATCCAGTGTTCCCAGCGCAAGCAATTGCACAGTCCCCCCTTTGCATTAGAAACAGTTTTGGTGCTACTGGAAGCCTGGAACCGCCACCAGTAAACATGCTATCAGCTGCAATGCAAATTTCCTCGGATTTAGAAAGTTTTCTTATCCAACCTATGCAAAGTGTCATTTTTATAATAAATTTGAGGCCTTGTCAAGACTTGCACTTGAATCTCTCCTTTAATTTTTTTTGCTCCACCATAATATATATATATAAAGAAGGAGGCTCTAACTATTGAGCTACAAGACCTTTTAATAATATCGTTTATCTCACCTTTGCTCTAATGCTTGGAGTTCTTTACCCGCAAATGTTCCATAGGGTTTACCTGAGATTTCACCAATTTTATAATAGTCACCCAATGCTTTAAGAATCGCGTCAATGTTCTCTTCACTTTCAGTAGAAAGTTTGCCATTTTCAACAGGTAGAGTGTCACCATACTTCTCCAGGACCTGCTTCATGGTATTAAGATATGATGGCGTTAAACTTTTATATCCACCTAATTTCTCAACTTTAATGAGCTTCTTATGAATGGAGGGCTTCTTCTCAATAAGCTCTTTTAACTTGTCACCACCAATAAAGTATCCACTATTAATCATATTATCAGCTACCTCTAACGCTTTATCTTTATAATCTTCTTGGAGACCGACAATTTGCTCAAAATTTGCCTTTTTAATGACATAGAAAGTTTCTTGATGATAGATACAGTCTATCTGTTCATCAAGATTCACGGTTTCTTCCTTTAATAATGACAATTGTTGGCTCTCGGGCCTAAATAAAGCTCTTACCCAATTCTTTGCTTTTTCGTCAACACCAACTTTACTAGGAAGAATCTTGCGGAAAGTAAAAAATTTATCTTCTGTTTCTACATTGTAAAATTCAACGCAATATGCCCACATCTCTTCTGCTTCTGTTAAATTTGCAATACTTGTAACCTTAGGAGAAGTATTTAACAATTGATTTGTTACAACATCATTAAACGAGAAAACCTTATTCTGTATACTATATGTAAACAAGTGTTCTGTTTCATCTGTTAGTATGTCATAATCAACCATTTCATAATTCTTCTGGATAGTCTTTTCCAATTGTCTAACAGACGCATCATATAGATAGGATCGTACTTCATCATCACAATCCATCTGAGAGACTTTGAACAAATATTTGTCTTTTGCTGGAGTTCGTTTTACGGCTCCAGGCTTAACAGCCCTTGTTACGAAATAGAGTTTAACATCTTCTTCTTTCGTAAGCTTAATTCTTTCCAATAAATCTGAAATATTCATAATACTTACCTTTTATATCCATAAAATAGTTGGTGACCCACATTATACATCTTAACCAGGTCATTTTCTAAAATATCATTATCACGAGATATTATTATTCCCTGACGTTGAAAAACTCCATCAATGTATTTAACACTATAAATCGAGTAAAACAAACATAAAACAGGGTTTACTAATATCAACTTAGAGCGAACGTAAAGACAATACACTACGCAAAATATACATACTATTGTTACGCAATCTATTAAACTGTTATAATTTTCAAACATAATAGGAATGATATATGTTGCTATGTAGGCCAAAGGCTCATCATTCATACTTGAAACATCTTTTATTCGATAAGTCTGGCCATTTTCCACTCGATTTTGCAAATTCTTAAGCACAAAGATAGATCCAATAATTCCGAAAACAGATAACACTAAACATAATATCGACATCCCAAAGTGTTCAAACAAGCAACTAAAAGCTTCTTTATTTAGACCACCCCAGGACAAATAATTACAATTTGCATAAGTCTGGCGCACAATAATTAAGAAAAACAAAGGTAAATATGACGTTAGGAATAGCGCGAAATGAGCTAAACCTGACATATTATTAATCCTTGTATATACTTTTTTATTCATTCTGCAACTTAATCTTATTTCTTTCCTATCACAATTACAGGATTATCTTCAGCATCTATACCTAAATTAGCAAGCTCATTGTCATCTAATGTGGTGGGGTCAACCACAAAGATATATTCATTATCTTTGGTAATGCGATATGGCCATAAATCCACCTTGCCATCTATATCGTTCTTCAGACCTTTGTCCTCAATTCGCCCCCCCCTGCCATTAGCCTTGTTGTATATCATTTGGAAAGTCTCCTTGCCTTGACGAATCAGGTAGAAGATAGCATCGTTACCATCTGTGATTCTGTTAATCTGAAGAGGCTGAAGGTTTCTGAACAAATCAGGCTTGTATCTCATCTCCATAGTAACGGCCTTGTTACCCAACATAAACACGGCATAAGGATGCTTACCCTGCAAATCAATGTGATAGAGCGTGTCATTGGTCATGTTCTTGTAATAGGTCTTGCCTGCATGACGATAGAAGAAATCGTCGTTGGTAATGATCAATACCACATTCTCCGGATTGTCGAATAATTGTGTGTTGGCGATGGAATCTATTGCCTCACCTTTATTATACAAAAACATGGTGTATGGTTCATTGCCCAAGACGTTTAGCGACGCACTGACAAAAGTTTCTGCATCAAGAGGTGCTACAGAAGGACTCTCTCCATGCAGCTTCAAAGTCCTTTTTTCTCCAGTACTGAGAGAGTGAATCACCACCTCGTTAGTCTTCCATCCTTTCAGCATTAGCTCGCCCGTCTCCTCTATCAAGGCCACATTGCCCCCTCGCAAAGAGGATTTATAACCTGTGTCGTCTTGCCCTCTGTGAAGCACCTCACATACGAACTTGCCATCTTTACGGGAGAATTGCAAACAGCGATTTCCATCAATTGAAACCACATAATCCTTGGTTACATAAAACTCCGGAGTCCTACCTATTATACAGGTAGTATCTGTTTCTAATTGAATGTATTCGAGGCTTTCTACCACTTCTGACAGATTTACTTCTGCAATATTCTCATAATCCTCTGCTGCATTAATCTGCATAAGCCCTCTTTCTGCTTGTTGGCAACTATATAAACACAGTAATATAATAAATAATAATATGTATTGTTTCATTCTATTGCTTCGGATAAATATAAGAGGGGTGTGCCAAAGAGCCTCCCCTCTTATTAACACAATTAGTTTTATTGCATTTTTTCGCAATACTCCCAACATTCTTCAATTGACTCTACCTTTATATATGTCGTTCCACCACAATAACATTAAAAGCACAACCATTTAACGCTTTTAATTCATCTTTTGACATAACATTGTAATCTGTCTTTCCCTTCTTACTTTAATCTTTGCTCATACATTTACTTATAAAAATAAACTATACACATTAATCATTATTATAAACAATTATCACCTATCACTCCCCTTCAAAGTTCTGATAATCACCACGCCATTGGCTCCACGAGAGCCATAGGAGGTGCCGTCTCGATCAACACTTATTTCCGCTATATCCTCTATAGGGAGAGAATTAACAATGTCATTAGGATCTCCAGGGCTACTATAATATGGTATCCCATCAATAATGAAGAGAGGTGGCTCCGGCGCTCTAAATGAGTTCCTACCTCGGACAATAACAAGATGTTTATTGCCCCCCGAATCTAATTCAATTCGGGCAGAAGGTACAAGACGCTGAACACCAGCATAAACATCTTTAACCCCTTCTCTCATAATCATATTATGATTCAAAACCTGCACTTTCTTCAAGGTAATAACAGAAATATATTCTGCCCTCAAATTAGATGGAGTAGAAGATGTAACATTAACTTCACCCAATTCTGCTTCTATCGTAAATCCATCATCTTCCAAATGAACGACGATATTGCTATGGTCACCTATGGCCAATTGGGCGTCATACTTTGTACTGATACCCATCACCAACGTATCCGAGGGCAAAACATTCTTCAACACAAACGTACCTTCTTTGTCGGTTTTGGCCACACCACGATTATGTTTCAGCCACACTCTAATGTTCCTCTGGGGCTTTCCATCCTTCAAAATTGTACCCATCAATTCTTGAGCAAAAGAAGCTTGTGATATAATAAGGGTCAATGATATAAATAAGACTTTTATTACGTTCATAGCAGAATACGGCTAGCAAAAAAAGGGTAACAGTTAAATTCTTCAAATTTAAGCATGCAATCCTCTCGGATCATGATCGCATGACCAAATTGGATTATAATCACATTTCGATGGACATTCACTACAATCAGGAGTATAAATAGACGATGATTCATTATTACAATGACAATACCATGGTCCATCCTCACCATAACCACCTCTCATCACTTTCATTTGTTTTTCCGTCAGCATACTGGCAGAACTTCCAACAACTAATCTTTTTAATGCTTTCATAACTTGTTTAAATTTAAGATTAAACGATTTACTATAAATTACACGCCAAAATTAAAAACAATTTTCATCTGCAATGGTAATTAAAATGTAATTATTTACATCTTATTCATAAAGCAACAAATAAGATCTTGTCGTTATTCTAGGCATATAAAACTAATACAACCCCAACTCCTCATCCCATGTCCCTAAGAAATAATGTATGCAATAAGCTCCCTTAATCCTTTGTTCAAACTCTTTAGTGTTTTTATAATAAATGTATCGAAATGAATCGAACTTCCTGATGGGTGAGACCAATTCGTACGGTATGGCGTATGCACCATAGGGTATCAACTTGCCAAAAGTGCGTGTCAACATGCCTGAGCCGGTAATGTCGAAAACCACCCGACCTTTCGTGTAAATGCCAACGGACTTCTCCACTTCTTTGAGAATATCAATCCATCCTTGGCAAGCTGGCACAGAAGCCATAAAACCATTGCCCAAAACATTTCGCAACCAAGGATAAGGGCTTTTGTTGGAGGGCTCTTCTCCTATATACATTTGATAGTCGTTTTCAAACAAGTTGTCTAATGGCTTTAAACATTCAATGTCAAAATCAACATACACGCCACCACAATGATGGAGAATCATATAACGGATGGAATCCCACCTGAGGATATCTTCCTTAAAGCCATCATAAACGGGTAGGAACTCCGGGTAATGATCCTTAACCAACTGACGCATTTCTTCTCTTCCCCACAGATGGAATTCCCATTCAGGATTTTTCTCACGAAAAGTATCTGAGAGTATTTGCAAACGGATTGGTATTCCCTTGCCCTCAGGGTTGTCCCATGTCTGATGTATGATTTTTGGTATAATCATGATTCCAGTAACTCCATATTTGATTAAGTATCGCATCCTCTGATTTATTGTCTCCCTGTCGATAGCTATGATATGTGTTGACATCATGCTGTTCCTGTTCAGTAAGCGTTTCATTGTTTGCCAGTAGCGTATCTAAAGGCATCAGCAATTCATCTAGGTTTCCAGTAACAAACCCATGTTTGAAGAGATATGAGATACCCCAACCGATGCCACATAATCCATCCAAGCCAACTGGCATCCCATCTGGTATATGCAACACATATTCCACCTGCTCATCTGCCAACTGTTCAAACTTTGGCTTACCAGCAAAACGGCTGTATAAACAAAACATAATGACCACACCCATCTGCCCTTTAGTCAATGAGGTGTCTTCTAATATCTTAGAGCGGAACATCAAATACCTTATGATAGCCCAGGCTCTATCTGGATTTTGTTTATAGATATCCTCAAGCATCTTCATGAATGTATAAAATAAGACATATCACTCAGTTCATATTGCTCAGGCAACAGCCTACCATTAACCAATATCGTTGGCGTGGTGGTAATGTGTGTTTGATGAATCCATTGCTTTTGTATTTCAAATTGCTGTAACATGACCTCATCATGCTGATCCAATTCATATTGTTCGTAAAAGGACTCTTTATCCTGCTTGCCCTTTTCATACCATTCTGCCAGGAAATCCAAAAACTTCTTATCGTCATTCAATCGTTGGTATTGCTGTATTAACAACATGGCACTCGGCTCCAGATCTTTGCTAAAGGAGGTAAGGATAAACTGTAAGCATAGTTTGCCTGAGCTCTGTTGATAGAGCTTTTCTACATAGCTATGTAATCTGGCACATGGAGCACAATGTGGATTCGAGACAATTGTAATGCAATTCCCTGCCTGTGCATTGCCCAGAATAAGACCAATACGCCTGTCAACAGGGTATGATTTCTGCTGTTCCAGCAATGCTTCGAAAACATTCTCATCTGCCTTTATTCGATTATACTGTCGTTTTGTTTTTTCCAGTTCTTTTGCCTTTACCTTGCCACTGACAAAGAAATGAACTAATAACATAAATGTCAGATATAAGCAACAAATGCCAATGAAACGGATCAAGTTTATAGACATGATATCTGTATTTGACGTAAACCACAAGGACAAACATGTGGCCCATAAACAGAATAAAACCAACATACATAAAGCACACCATTGCTTGACCTTAAACTTTTGCGTCCATAGACTCCATAGGGTAAAAGGCAAAGCCACGATGTTGACAAGTAACATGCAAGCCAAATTGCCGGAGTCCAATATCAGCAATAGATTACATAGGAAATACCCCAGCCCTATGCTGCTAAGGCTAATTCCAAAGAACTTGGAATATGTTGAATTCAATACCTTATTACAGTCTTTAGCATGAAGCAGAAGTGAACATATCTTGTCTGCATATTCACTGGCACCAGTTACTTGTTTTTGAACCAACAGATAACTCACGAAGAGTCCAGCCATGCTGAAAAAAGCTGGCAAGGCAGCGGATGACCACGGGCTTGGTTGAATGATATAGAGACACAGCCATGCAACCAAGATAGATGCCAAAGACACATACTTAGTCAGTTTTTTTGTCAGTTGCTCTCTTCTCTTAGCATCATAATCGGGTTCAATGGACTCAATGGAAGCCTCGAATCCTAACACAGCTCCTGACCATTGCTTGACAAAATCCTGATAAGGCAGTGTAATGTCCTTCCCTTTCCAAACATAAGTTACCGAATCAGGATTAATATGGGTGACCAACACCAGCTCATGATCAGCGTATGCCACAAATGGGCAATCCAGTTGCCGCAAAGATTCTTCTGTCGCAGGCAACTGGACTCCCAACGTCTCAATATGATACGAACGCAACATCTCATAAAGACCATACATGTTATCATTGTCTGGATGCTCTTCAAATTGCTGAATGGAAGTTTCTGACACATGTTTAACATGCAGCCTCAGCAAAATGTCAATAAATAAGTTATAGGTACCCATTTCAATCAATTAATACCTTATTTTAAAGAGACCCATACAAAAGCCTTTTTAAGATAACTGCATTTTTTCACACAATTTTTCACATTCGGCAACTGTTTCCACAAAATAGAAAGTCCCATTACCGCAATTACAAAAAATCAATCCTCCTTTAATTGCTTTCAGCTCCTCGATTGAAAGGATATGACAATTATCCTTCGTCAATAGTTCTTTTACTTTACCCATAATAATAATTAAGTTAAAAATAATACAAGTCGTTATTTTTTTTACAAAAGTAAGGAAAACACAACATTTAAATGTAATTGAAATGTAATCATTTGAAATAGACATTCATTTACTCGCACTTTTCTTTGCATTATTAAGGTTTTTTGCGATATTTGCATCATTAAGATTTCAAATATTGAGTAATAATGAGCAAAATTTTAATAATAGACGATGACAAAGCTTTTTGCACAACAGTCTCAGTGATGCTACAGAAAATGGGGCATGAGGTTGTGGTGCTAAATACTCTAAAAGATATTTCCAAAAAAACGGAACAGATAAACCCTAATCTAATACTATTAGATATTGAATTCCCTGACGCAGATGGAATCAGAAGATTACCAGATATTAAAATGTCTGCTCCAGACACACCAATTGTGTTAGTAACCAGTCATGGTGAAGATGCTTTTGTCTCAAGAGCCATAAAATCTCATGGAGATTTCATTTTGCAGAAACCCATTGGTTTTGCTACACTTCGTGAGATTGTCCGGAGATTCGAGACTAAACACACACCAGCTTTGACTATACTCTCCTTTGGAGATTATGTGTTGGATGTGAAAGCCCATGAGTTGAAAAAAGGAAGCCAAGTCATTGGCAATTTAACACCTCAGGAAACCAGGTTCTTGGCATATATCGCATCGCATCCCAACCAAGTCATCACCTTCGATGAAATCAATCTTCATGTATGGGGCGATGAGGTTGGTAATCAGCATGGATTGTACAATTTGAAAGCCAAAATCAACAAGTTGTTGAAAGATGATAAGAACATTGAGATTATTACACTTAACAGAGTGGGTTTCAAATTATCCATTTTATAAATTATTCTCATCGAAATGAAGAAGTACAGAATTATCACAATCATTGCAGGTATAGCCATTATCTTACTGCAATCCAGCTATATTTTGAGTATTTATGGCAGATTTATTCAAGACATGACCCTTAAAATTGACAGAGCTTGTAAGATTGCCATTGACGAGGAGATGCTGAATCGCCAACTTCGTTTGAACAGGCTTATGATGTCGTTTTCCAAAGAACAAGATGACAGCATCTACCAAATTATCCCTCGTGTAGAGTATATAGACATTGATATTGACAATTATCGGGAGCTGGGTGTGTTTGAGACAAGTAGTGATGTCTATACACATTCCAGTGAAGACAAGCACTTCCGTTTGAATGATTTGATGGATATGCTTGTACTTGACAGCTTGTTCTGTGCTAAGGCTCCTTTAGAATTACCCCACCGTTTTAGGCTATTAGACAAAGAATTGCAGACAGTGGATTCTATCGGAAATACCCACATAACACATATCAATTATTCTAAGTACCAGCCTTTAGGATTGAGGGGGTTCCAGACCCTTCAACTGGATGCAGAGATTCCTATAGGAGTGTTTGTGAAAGATGAGATAGGACCATTATTGCAAAGTTTACTCATGACACTGATAGCATTATTCTGTGTATTATTCCAACTCACTGTTATACGCAATAAGGAAGAAGAACTAAAACAACGGGATGAAGCGACAAGATACATTGTACATGATTTAAAGACCCCTATTACCACTGCCATGACAATCGCTGAGACCATGAAAGCCTTGAATGACGACAAGCTGCTGCATGAGGCAATGGACTATAATTACAATAAGTTCAACCATGTGCTGCAACAGGTGGAGGAATTGAAGGATGCCACCAGTGAAGATGGAACGAGGTACAAGCTGCAAATGCAGCAAGTGAATGTGTTCAAAATAGCTGAACGAGTGAAGGAAGAGTGTGATTTGTTGTTTGCAGATAAGGAGCACAGTGTCAATATCGTCAACAGTTTGCCTGAAGGATATGAGATTAGAGCAAATGTAGTGATGGTAGAACGTGCTATGCGTAACTTGGTTGAGAATGGCTTGAAGTATTCTGACCACGGAGTGCAGGTAGATTTAAGGCTGAGCCTAACAGAGAAAAATGTATTGATAGAGGTCCAAGACAATGGATGGGGCATTGAGGCAAAGTATCTGAAAAAGATTTTCAAGCTGTATTACCGCATTCCATTTGAGGGAGATTATGAAAGGAGAGGCACAGGCGTTGGCCTTACCAGTGCAAAATCAGCTGTGCTTGCCCATGGTGGCAAAATATGGGTGAAGAGCAAACCAGGCATAGGCAGTGTCTTCAGCTTTACAATACCTCGAAAGTGACCAGCTTACAAGTTAAGTAACTTTCGGAAAAGACTACGTTCGCGGGTAACGATCTCTGCGCTACCCGTCATGACCTTCTGCACGGAAAGAGTCTTTCCGTGGCTGGTGACTACACCACGAGGCATCGATACCCCAACCACATACATGCCATCAGCATCAGGCACGGGAGATATAGACGACACTTTGCCTTCCAAATAGCCAAACTCCTGCTCGGGGAAACCTGCCAGACGGATGTTGACTCGCTGGCCTGCCATCACCTTTCCAGCGCCATCAGCGGGCAGTAAAGCCTTCCCTACTGGAATATTCTTCTCTTCCGGAACAATAACAAACAATGTTTCACCAGCAGATACTTGTTGCAAAGGTTTCCATAACTGCATGAAGTTTACTTGTCCTTTGGCGGGAGATTCTAACAAATAGGTGCTTTCCCATTTCGACATAGCTGTTTGTAGAGAGGAGGCTGCACCCAGCATGGTTGCAGACATTCCAAGCTCATTGGGACTTTGTAAAAATCTGCTCCAAGCTAATTGACATGCGGAATAGGCATCTTGCACATCTCCCAATCGAGGCATACCATGTAGGAGTACTTCATCGAAATCCTCAATGCGTGCACCATTCTTTCGCCATTTCCTGAGACGTTCACGGAGCATCAAGACATCTTGTGTCTCGCCAACATTCTCCAACACACCAAGTATCGTACCTGCTTCTACAGACTGGTTATTGCTGACCTCAAGGTGTATCAGTCTGCCACTGCTCCCAGCCTGTATATAAGCAGGTGGGTTGTCTGATGTGAGTGTAAAAGAAGTTTCAACGGTGTCTGGTATGGAGAAAAACATACTCCCCAAAAACAGCAGACAGATTACCCCTAACAACACACCAATGCCATAACGCAACAAGGCAGGGGGGATAGCGTTCATCACCTCCTGTACTTCCTCACTTCGCAGCTCTATTTCTTTATGCTCTTCTTCCATGATGCTTGTTTTCAGTTTCCTAATTCCAATTGGTTTCTCACCAATGTATAGTATAAACCCCGTTGGGCTGTTAACTCTTTATGTGTACCCTCTTCTACTATCTTGCCCTGGTCGAGTACCACAATCTTATCGGCACCCTTCACAGTGCTCAGCCTATGTGCCACGATTACCACGGTCTTTCCTTGGAAGCATTCGTGCAGGTTTTCCATTATCTCACGCTCATTGTTGGCATCAAGTGCATTGGTGGCTTCGTCAAAGAACAGATACTCGGGGTTCTTGTATATCGCTCTTGCAATGAGCAAGCGTTGTTTCTGTCCCTGGCTGATGCCATTGCCTTCCATGCCTATCTTCGTATTGAACCCTAAAGGAAGACTGTCAATATAGTCGCCAATGTTTGCCATTGTTACCGCATGGCGTAGTCTTTTTGTGTCTATTCTTTCTTCACCAATGGCAATGTTGTTGGCAATGGTATCAGAGAAGATGAAACCGTCCTGCATCACAGCCCCACATGATTTGCGCCAAAGGTGAGGGTTTATCATCCCTACAGGAACGCCACCTACGCACACTTGCCCATGATTTGGCTCATAGAAACCTAAAAGCAATTTCAAAAGCGTGGTCTTACCGCTACCACTGACTCCCACGATAGCGGTAACTTTGTGTTGGGGAATGGACAGGTTGATGTCATCCAAAACATAAAAACGATCTGAGCCATCGTAACTGAACGATACCTTGTTAATGGTCAGTGAACGGTTAGAAGGCAGCTCATGCAGTTTACCTTCTATTTGTTGCTCCTCATCCTTTCGGTCGTGTATCTCATTGAGGCGTTCCAGACTTATCTTAGCATCCTGCAGTTGTTGGGCAAAGCTGATAAATGAACTGACGGGGGCATTGAGCTGACCGATGATATAAGTCAATGACATCATCATACCCAAAGTCATCTGTCCATCCACCACCGCTTTAGCGGCAATGAACGAAATGATGATGTTGGTGGTCTGGTTAAAGAATACCGAACCCACCTGTTGTACCTGGCCAAGTGCCAGACCTTTCACGCTAATCTTAAAGAGCTTTGCCTGGATGCGCTCCCATTGCCATCTTTTTTGTCGTTCACTATTATTGAGTTTGATTTCCTGCATGGCAGTGATCATCTGAATCAAACTGCTCTGCTCTCCTGATGCTTGTGCAAAACGCCTGATGTCTAATTCCCTGCGGTACTTCATGAATACAAGGATCCACAATACATATAGCGTATTACCCAAAACAAAGATGCCGAATATCAAGGGATTGTAGTAGATGAGTACCAGTCCAAATATGATGAAGCTCAGGAATGAGAAAAGTGTGGTGATGGCAGAACCCGTGAGGAATGTCTCAATGCGACGGTGGTCACCTATGCGCTGCATCACGTCTCCAATCATCTTCGTGTCAAAGAACCTAAGAGGCAGCTTCATCAGTTTGATGAGGAAATCGGAAATCAGAGAGATGTTAATGCGTGTGTTCATGTGAAGCAAGATCCAACTTCGTATGAACTCCACGGACAACTGTGAGACAGACAAGATTAATTGTGCAACCAGGACCAAGGTGATGAAACCGATGTTTCCGTCACGGATGCCAATATCAACCAACGATTGTGTAAGGAAAGGGAATGCCAGTTGCAACAGGCTCACCGTAAGCAGTCCTAATAAGAGATTAAGCAATTCACGTTTATACGGTGAGAGGTATCGTAAGAAAAACGCCAGGCTTT
>JAEEGL012201205.1_pt1 | contig 14173 bp, 17 predicted proteins | sample 9134231 | NCBI WGS metagenome assembly JAEEGL01 (sample SAMN16246548, study PRJNA631951) | gut metagenome | biome: gut microbiome; feature: rumen; material: fiber-attached | host: Bos | place: Iran: Karaj | collected 2018-10 | reverse complement strand
TTATATATAACTTTTCTAATTCTATTTGATTTATCATAAACAGACCAAGTATTACGAACAACATAATTGGTATTTGCTTTTATTATATACAAATCGAATTTGGGAGAGGAAAATGAATAATTATCATAACCCATCGTAAAAACACGGACAAAATGTCCTTTTTTTAAAAGTGAGACTATCAAAGTATCTACAGATGGACTTTTACTTTTAAACCCTAACTCTTTTATCTTTTGTTGCTCATCGATAGATTCCACAAAAGGGATTAATACTGATGTGTTAATTAGTGATGAAATTCCTATTCTCATAATCATTATTTCTCTTATTATTTATATACATATTTGAAAGTCCCAAAATATATGGATCCAAAAATGCATCCCAGGAAAAATACACTCTTTGTAAAAATGATACTATAAAAAGAATAAAAAAACATAATCCTATTTTAGAGGGAAAAGCTTTTTGTATGTAATAATATGCTATCACGACAAGGAATACACCTAATAAACCCTGTTGTATTATAAAGACTTTGTATCCTGCAGAGTGTGACATATTTACACTATTAGATGAACCATAAAGATATTCTCCATTTAACCACAGTTCTTTATATGCGATTGCAACCTCATCTGTAAATCTAATTTGAAGACCTTTGTCATTACCAAAAAGCTTTTCTATAATGATTTGATTTATTGCGTTGTCTCCTCCATTATAATTAACAGCCAAATAAACAAATAATAAAACTAGCAAGAAATATAGTAACGATAGTTTGTTGTTTCTTTCTGTAAAAAATATTAAAACAAAACCTAACAGAGCTAGCGCATAAGCAGCTGTAGATAAAGTGGCTAATAGTATTCCAAACAATATGATATTATACCATTTTGAAAGATCATACTTATTTGCCATTATAAAAAATGCAACTATTGTACCAGTATGTCCAGGTTCCAAAAAGATACCATTAAAACGATAAACATCCTTAATAATCTCAGCACCAGAAGAATCTAAACTTATGACATTTCTGTAAAAGAAATAATTTTCAACTATTACACCGTAAGTGTAATCCAAATCTAAATATTCAGTTGAATGTGGTAAGTTAAGCCCCCAAAAACTAGCAAACCATACTATGAATGATATAAGTAAAACTATAGCAAGCGCTTTTGACATGAAAAGCAGTAGTTCTATCTGTTTGTTTGTTTTGAGATTAATAAGCATCAATGGAATAGAAACCATTAGGAGCTCTCCAAAATACGCATGCAACGCACAGCCGTGCATCGACCATAGAACAGCAATAATAAGCAACAAACTTGCAGTCATAGTCCGCGTAGTCACTCTAAAAAGATTATTTGAGTTGAAGTATAAAAACACAATAAAAGATAGGACGGTATCAATATAAGTGTTAACCCCTAAGGTACATACTGCATGAGCTGATGATAGAACACAATAAAAAATAATTAGTTCTATTAGAAACCATCTTATGTCACGTACTTTATTCATTCTTAGTATTTAAACTTCTAAATAATCCTATTTTTCCCTATTCTCATGTCTCTATTTAACTTTCCTAATTTTATTCAATATGTATAACCACAAGAGGTTACGTTCATTTCTTTTTAGTCCAATAAAAAGACATCCTATCAACGCAATAAGAAAAGAAAAGATACCTGTAATAAGCCATCCCAAACTGCCTCCTTGTGGGAAAAATATAAAAAAAATCGTCATTATAACCATTGTCGATAATAGCATAAGGCTAATTGGCAAGATGACATTTTGAACATATTTTATCATGTTTATCTGGATAATCGGCGCTACTATTTCTATCCTGACAGCTAAAGCCATTAAATATACTAAAGACAAGAGTAACATTGAGGTATATGCTGGAGCCCCCAATATAAATAATAATATACATAAAGGGATGAACGTTAATGTTATTGAACCAACAACTATTTGGTATTTTTTTATGTTACCTGTAGCCCTAACAGCCATGGTTATCGGTTGCTCTAATACATTAACTAACGCGTATATAATAGTACATTGACAAAACTTTACCATTTCTACAGACACCTGCTCTTCACCCAACCATAATTTAAGAAGAGGCCCCATTACTGTAATAAGTGGTACAGATATAACAAATAACATAAGAAAAGAAAGACGGGAACTATTTAGGACAAGAGAACGCATATACTTTATATCACCCGAAGCGTAAGATTTAATAATCTGAGGGGTAACTGCCATATAAAAATTTTGAGAAAATTGCGTTATCATGCTATTTACCCTGTCAGCTACAGCTTTCCCTGCATTGACTATTGGTCCAAAGAAATAATTCAGCACTAAAGCCTGTCCCTGAAGGTTCATAACTCCTGTTGTTGAACCAAAAAGATTCCATCCGGAATAAGATATCAGTTCTTTAATATACTTAGTATCCCAAAAAATGATATATCTACAATCTTCCAACTTCCTTCTACAATAATCCATCATGACAACCACTATAACAATATTTACAATGGTCATAAGAAAGCCATAAACAATCAACTTGTCAATCGGAATATAAGGTAGTGCAACTACAATCCCAAGATGAAGGATTGCCTCTACTATCCCTATATATGCATATACCCCCATTTTTTCATAAGCAACAATCGATGATCTATATGGTACCGAGAACGTATTTAACAAGAATGATAATAATGAAAATTGAAACACCCATTGTGCTGAAGTTATTCGTTCAGAGGGTATTGTCATGAATCTATTTATGTAAAGTGGCCCTGTTATTTCAAGTACAATTAAAGAAATCCCACAAAAAATCAAATATACATTTATTAGCAAACTGAAGGTTTGTTTATATTTTAAACTGTTTTCCGTTCCAAGTTGATATGTTAAATATCGCTGTGTGGCTGACGACATTGCTGCAGTCAGAAAGCCCATGAAAGTAACGACACCCCCTACTACATTGTAAATACCAAAATCTTCTATCCCCAAAACTTTTAACACTATTCTTGCCGTATAAAGTGACAAGACTGTGGTAAACAGCATCCTTAGATAAAGATATACCGTATTCTTTGCTATTCGTTTATTATTACTATCTGCCATTAATTGATTAGAAAAGACTATTTTTCCGGAGACTGTGCTAAAACCTCATTGTCTTTCTCCATCATCATTATCTTGTTATCAAATCAGCTACTTTCGGTTTACTATATTTATTGATTCTATTTGCGGTATCGATAATTCGCTGGCGCGTAAGAGCGCTGGCAGCAAAAATATTCTTACTGTTAAATGTTAAATCTAAGCCTCACCAAGAATTAGTATAATTAAGAATTCAAGTTTCGTAAGTACTCAACTTGCAGGTAGTTAAGGAGTTAAGTAGTTATCGCTTCGCTAAGGAGTTAAGCCAAATGAATCGTAGGCTGTATCTCTTTAGCCATCAGATCTAATGGCTTAACTCCTTTAACTTCTTAACTTCTCTCAACTTGCGAAAGTTGAGTTAAGAATTATTTCTATTTCGAACATGAATCACACGGGTTTCACGAATTCTATCAAGAATTTGAGAATTGATACCAGTTTCAAGATTCATGTTTCAAAGCGAACACGGATGAGTCGGATTGGACAGATATTTTAAGATTCCTTTTTTAATCCATCAATTATTATCATCCTTAATAAAGTTCTCTTATTATACGAGATTCAAAATGCCATTCAGTTCGTTCTGAATGTATTCCAAACTGGAAATCTTCGCCTTGGTCTCTTTGAGATTGAGTCTCTTAGTATTATTGCTATTGAACTCAGAGAGGGTGACGCGGTTGGTGTCGCCTTCTTTGAAATATTTGTCGTAATTGAGTGTGCGATTGTCAGCTGGGACACGGTAAAAATTGCCCATGTCCTCTGCTTTAGCGCACTCCTCATTGGTCAAAAGCGTTTCATAAAGTTTCTCTCCATGACGTATTCCGATCACCTTTATATCAGCTTTTAGTTGCTCTGCCGCAGCTTCCTTGCCTTGAGAAGCGTACTTTGACTGCTCTGCAAACAGCTCGCACACTGCTTCGGCCTGGGTCTGGATGGTGCAAGCGGGGGCTTTCTGGACAAGGATGTCGCCATTCTGGCCGTGCTCGAAAGCGAAGAGGACGAGGTCAACAGCTTCTTCAAGGCTCATGATGAAGCGGGTCATGTTGGGTTCGGTGATAGTGATAGGGTTGCCTTTGCGGATTTGATCAATCCAAAGGGGAATAACGCTACCGCGACTGCACATCACATTGCCGTAACGTGTGCAGCAGATCTTGGTGGCGCCGCTGTGGCGGCTCTTGGCCACGGCTATCTTTTCCTCAATGGCTTTGGTGGTGCCCATCGCATTGATGGGGTAGGCGGCCTTGTCAGTGGACAGGCAAATCACGCACTTGACGCCAGCATCGATAGCGGCATCCAAAGTGTTGTCGGTGCCGATGACGTTGGTCTTGACGGCTTCCATGGGGAAGAACTCGCAGCTAGGCACTTGCTTCAGGGCTGCGGCATGGAACACGTAGTCGACGCCTGTCATGGCGAATTTCAAGGTGCTCCTGTTTCTTACGTCACCAATGTAGAAATTGATCTTGTTGGCCACCTCTGGCATGCGTGCCTGGAAGTCGTGACGCATATCGTCTTGCTTCTTCTCGTCACGAGAGAAAATACGGATTTCTCCTATGTCGGTGCGGAGAAAGCGGTTCAGCACGGCATTGCCGAAGCTGCCTGTGCCGCCTGTAATGAGCAACACTTTGTCTTTAAATAAGCTCATGTTTTAATATTTCAGTTTTATCTAGTTGACAGTTGACAGTTGACAGTTGACATTTAATTTTTTAGAGTGTCACTAGTGTCCGTAATAAATTGTCATAATCATAAAAGGGCATCTCTCATTTGGCTATGTCATTTATCTCTATTCTCACTACCCCTCCATACATAAAGCTTTGCAGCTATAATGTTTGTTTTAGAAAATCAGTTATACACGACTCAAAGTGTATTTTCTCAGAGAAATCCAGTTTCAAGTTTTCTACTTCATATTTTGAAAAAAGCTCCTTATACTCTTTTACACCTTGTATAAACGTCTTCTCGAGATAATTGAAAAGACTGTTGAGGTCATCAAACTGTATTTCGCCCAACACAACAGGATCTTCAGGGCGGAACAATCCCATCTCCAAACTTTTTGATAGCATATATGGATGAAGATATTTCTCTTGTAATCTGTTATATTTTGACTTTTCTAGTTCATTTAATTTTTCAAGGGGAACATCCAAAAAGTCTGTATATACTCCTAAAGGGTCTCCTAATCTTAGCACTTCACGAAAGCGATTCTTAACCCATTTAGTCGCTATCATATCAATGAAGCCATTCCAGTCCTTTAATACAACATTGGAGCAGTATGCTGCTTTCTTTGCACCTTCTTGATAGCCCATCTTGGAGATCAATATGCCAAGCATGGAACCAGAGTCTTGTACTACTGTTCTGAACGCATGAATCTTTTCTTGAGGTACGGGTGTAGACCAATATTTGCATTCGCAAACGAACTGGCGAAGTAGCTCATCGTCTGTTGTAACAAAGACATCTACCTCAATACGACCTCGAACAAGTTCAATTGTCTTTGGTGACTCAGCATGATATCCACATTGGTTCAGATATTTACAAACCTTATCTTGTAAATCTTTCCAAGAGGTTGGCACTTCGTTGGTGACTTTCATCTAATTATTCTTTGGCTTTCGCGCTCGTGTGCTGAGGAATTAGCTATAATGTTGAAACCCTTCTCCTCATGGAAAAATACACTCGAAGATGGAGTCTAAGAAGTCCCAAATATGGAAGTGAAACACATCATGAACAGATAGTCCATTCTTCATGTTACTTTACCGGGTACACTAAGCTTTACTCGTTTAGGTTACTGACGGGACGGAAGGTCACATAATCAGCAATGAATTTATCTAAATTGAACATGTTTATATTTAGTGAAGGAGGGTAGGATAATCAGTATTATTTAATTTTGTTTATTTATGATAGACACCAAATGAGTATTGCTCCCTATTAATGTTCACCACGTAAGATGTGTATTTTTGCATCGCTACAGCAATGGATCCGTACACTGTTTCCACCACTAGATAAAGCCATATGACGACCTTTGCTTTCTACTACAATTACACCTCTTGATGATTGGGACTTACGAACGGTCCACTTTATTTTCTGATTTGCCATCTTCATTTACTGTATTAATAATCTTATTTAAGTTACTTGCAATACATTTCATCAGATGAACAGAATATCTATCATCTTCGAATCCGTTTTCTTCTTTACAATCGACACAAAGAAAACCACATATCTCGCCTGGTCCTTTTGTAATTTCAACAGGATGAGGTGTCAATGGGAATACAAATTCACTTTTATAAGGTAATCCTTTAACGTATGCTTCAGAACTGGTTGTCTCATAGTTGCGATCTTGGTCAACATGATTGTTCATATAATAAGCTTTGGTCTTTTTGTTGTACATTCTTGCCACAATTGAAGCATAGGCTGTATTTCCAAACAGTTTATGGACTTGTGCTTTATATGCAGCAGTATTACGGACTTTATCACTTATATCATCGCGGCAGATATTAACAACAATCATGTCTTCGAGCTTGACTCCTATTTCTTTAGGGACCTTGACAGATACTGAACATTCCTTCTTAGTTTTCTTGTCGAAGAATTTCTTCAGTTCGTTACATATTTTTTTTATAGCTTCATGAGGTTTCTGTTGACCGAGTTTAACCTTCTCCTTTTCATCTGTTACTGTTTTGATTAGGATAATACCATCGCCCCAGATATTATCGAAGAAGTGGTTCGCAAACCATATTTTATAATTCTCCCAAAGTTTATAAGAAAAAACTAACAAATACCAAATAGCCAATCCTAGAAGTGCGTAAATCCAAGAATCTTGTTCAGAACAAATATTAAGTTTCTCTGGAAGATAGAAAAAGGCTAAAACACTTCCTAAACTTCCAAAAATGAATTTGGTAAGAAATATCTGTTTTAGTGCATCAATAAGTGATTTGATAATATTGTTCATTTTATTTCTTATACATTCATATTGTGTTCTGGGGTGCCTCTATAAGATTTTGGTATAAATAAAGACTTTCATTTTAAATTCCGTATTTATCTGTTAATGCCTCTTCAAGAAGTTCATCTGCTGTGCTGCTGGAATCGGCCATAAAGCCTCCAAGTTTGAAGAATCCTTCGTCATCGCTTTCAAGCGCTTTTATCTTCTGTGTGAATAGTTTGGCATCAGCAACTTTTGTCGCTAAGGATGCCTTTTCCTGTTCTATCAGTCTTTTGGTGAGTGCGGCTCTGACAGCCTTGGTCTGTCCTTGTATTAATGTCCAAAGGGCATCAACGGGGGACATCTCTGCTTGTGGATATGTTGTAGTTGCCATAAAATTTTGTTCAGTTGACAGGATTAGCAAGTTGACAGTTGACAGTTGACAATTGACAGTTGACAGGATTAGCAAGTTGACAGTTGACAGTTGACAATTGACAGGATTAGCAAGTTGACAGTTGACAGTTGACAATTGACAGTTGACAGCTTTAGATAGTTGACAGTTGACAGTTGATGGATGATGGAAGATGGATGGGGCAATTACTTTTCGTAATATCCTTTGTTGCTATACTGGGACCATCGGAGATACATTTCCTGATAGTGATCCTTAATAAAATCAGATATTTTGGCTATCTCCCGGTCATTTAGTATACCACGGTTTTGAAGAATCGCATCGCCATTGCTCTTGACGAAGAATTTGGCAGAACCTGCCTCTGAGAGTTTGCTGTCGCTAGCATGGACGTGCATACACTCTACTACACAGAAAGAAGTAAAATAGAGGTAATAACCAGCCACCTTGAAGTCGTAGTACTTTGGCATCGTTCACTCCTCCATGTATTTCATATTTTGCTGTAAATAACGGCTTGCTATTGATAGCTCAATATCATCCATAGTCGTCTCCAAAACTTCTCCGTCTATGCTAAAAACTACTGCTTTGTCAGGACGGTTTAGATTGAGCACTTGTATGCGTTTGTCATTACGAGTAAAGGCATACCCATTAACTATAATGTCGGCCTTGTCGGCTATTGTCTTAATATCAGGCATATTCTATACGTACGCTTTTGATAGGTTTTAAGAAAGACTCGTGGTCAATATATAGTCCATCTAAAATGGGCTTGAGGTCGATGTATTCTTCTTCTGGTTCTGCATTATGGCGATATTTGGCCATAACTACCAAATAACCATTATCCCATTTTAAGACATCAGTGTATCGTTCTAGGCTGTAGGGTGCCTTGAAGCGGATATGATATCCGCCGAAATTGAAGGCTGTATACCCCCCTGTACTGGAGAGAGTAGCCTCATACTTTTTGTCAATTGTTATATTTGATAATGCCATAGGGAAGGGGAGATGGATGACTTTATTTAGTTGACAGTTGACAGTTGACAGGATTAGCAAGTTGACAGTTGACAGTTGACAATTGACGGAAGATGTATGATGTTTGATGTTTTATGGATGATGGATGACGGAAGATGGATGACGGAAGATGGATGATGGATGATGGATGACGGAAGATGTATGATGGTTGATGGAAGATGGATGATGGATGATGTTACTTCGCTTCGCCATTATTCTCGTCTATCTTCTTACAACGATGAGTGAGGACTTTTACGAGTTCCTCGCAATCATTGTAGATTGATTGAAACTGCTTGTCGTCTAAATAATTGTTTCTATGTAACAAATCTATCCAATAGAGGCTTTCGCGAGCCTCTTTCAAGGCTATGTAAGACTTGGACTTAAAGTCCGCCTTACTAATCGCACTTGATGCTTCCGCATTGTTGGCGCCGATGCTTGTTCCCGACCTCAATAGCTGGTTGCAGAGGGTGGCGACTGCCTGTAAATGAACCGGTATTCGCAATGGCTGATGTTCGATGGAGGATGGCTGATGTTTGATGGATGATGTAGCAATTCTTTTGCGATCATACTTCTTACTTCTACCATCAAACATTCTTCTGGAAGCCTGTTCCAGAAGATAGTCATTCAGCTTGATGATACGGTCGCTGAAGGCGAGGCACTTGGATTGGATAGCGTCGGAAATGGAGCTCATGATGTAGGATGGATGATGTAGGATGGATGATGTATGATGTATGATGTATGATGTAGGATGGATGATGTATGATGTATGATGTATGATGGATGATGGATGATGTTACTTTTGCTTCATGGTGAAAGGTTAATGGTTGTTTTAACCTTAACGATAACCAAGACCTCAGATTTGACTCCAGTACCTCGTATGTCGAGCTTGGTCTGCTGACAGTAGTCAAGGATTCCTTGACAACTGAATCTTTCATCAATTCTCCTTCTTTGAAGATGTTATTGATGTGGAGGCTGATACAACACTATCTCACCTTTCTCTTCACTATGTATAAGTTCTTCTGCCATTGTATTCATGATAGATGTGGAACTATAAAGTCGTTTTAATAGCGGGTAGCATAAATTGTATCTTCATCAATAGTACTTTATGCGAAATCAAATGGAGAAACTGTTGTTAAACAGCCTTCAACCAATCTTATTAAAAGTGTTTGTCCTTCAAATAATGATATGCCGCACTCAAATAATTGAGTCTAAAAAGCTGTTCTTTACGTTTGCTCCAGTTTTGTATTTCTGCCGAAAGGGTGTCCAACACATCATTATCATCATCATTCCTCCAATTGCGAAGAGCTGGTACATTATTCAACAGATAATCAACAGAGGCCAACAATTCCAATGAATAGTTGGAGTAATAGTCTCGCAGCAGAGCCTTTGTTTTTTCACAAATTTCTTTCAATTGCACTGCATTCTTGGCCTCATCAATGAAACAGGATGCCTCATGTTCTGCATCGTCCATCAACCAGATGTAATCAAAAGGTCGGTTTTCCATGCCGCCCATACCTTTGATATAGCTGCCGTTAAGCGCATAGAGAACATGGGCAACTTTGCCTCCTGAATAAGGGCCATAGTAGTAGGGCTTAAAATCTACCTTGAAAATGTCGGTAGCTCCAAGTCGCTGCATAAAATAAACTAACTTTTCTGCTGCAAACACGGAGGCGAACTCGCCGTTTCTGATCAGGTCGGCAAGCATCGTAAGGAGCATAGCCCTAGCAGGTGTCAGCTTGGCTCGCTCGGATTTCATGCGCTCAATAATGACATCTGACGGTTCGTATAAGTATATGTCACATTCCAAATCGCCCAAAGCCTTTTCTACCATTTGCTTCACCTGCAGCCAGTCAAGACCGCCATTATGCGAGCCAAGTGGCGGGATGGCTATCGACTGGATCTGACGAGTCTGAATTTCTTTCCGGAGTGATTGCAGTCCCTGCTCTATATAAGAATACTCTGATGGGTAACGCCAATGGGTCTTGGTCGGGAAGTTAACAATGAGTTTCGGTCCACTGGCCAAATTGGAATCTTCTACCACCAGCACATTCCCAATGTGCAGTTCTTTTTTACGACACGCATTGTAATACACACGGAAATTCTCAGGGAAGGCTTCCTTGAATTGGAGGGCTATACCCTTGCCCATCACTCCTACCGTATTGACGGTATTCACTAAAGCCTGCGCATCACTCTCCAGCAGATTTCCTTTTACATAATGTATCATAAACTCGCCTTCTAAAAATAATATTCAGGCACGGCAACTACCTTCTCAGGTGCAACACTTAAGGAAATCAACCGCTGCCTGGCTGTTTCATTATAAACTACATAACCTCTGACATATTGTGCCGGAAGGTCTTGTTTCACCAATAATTCTGCCTCTTTGCGACGTTTCAAGTCAAGGTCTTCTTCGATGTTCCACCACGAAGAGAACACATCTTCGTACTTAATAATCTCGTCTATTCGAGGAAGCATATTCTTCTGATAGAATGATGTGAATGCACTTAAAGCATGTCCGTCAGTAAAAATGCAATCAACATTATTGTGAATCAGGTCCTCAAGACGTATGACACAATATACAATGTTTTCTGCTTCTACACGGCTCACTCCGTTGTAGCCATGTTGAATCACATAGAGCATGGGGGAACGTGGTCCAAGATAGAATGGAACATATTCGTTCAGATGGTAGCCTTTGACATCGCGACCAGAGCGAATATCTATCACCTGACGATCGCCGATACTCACATAGTTCGGGGCTCGCAGGGGCGAATCTGACCGAACCAGACCACATTGCTCAATATAAGGTATATTGTCAATATGCGTCAGCCGGAAAGCGTATTTCAGTTGATTCGCCATAACTACACGTTCTTAAGTTTCATGTCATGATAGACTACTAGCATACAATGTCTGCATTTCTCATCAGTGCTCAAAGTTTCGCTTCGCTTTACATCTATCTAGTTAGTTGACAATTGACAGCTTTGGGTAGTTGACAGTTGGCAATTGACAGGTTTAGATAGTTGACAGTTGACAATTGAGAGTTGACAATTGACAATTGACAGGTGACAGGTTTATTTAGTTGAGAGTTGAGAGGTGAGAGCTTTGGCTAGTTGACAGTTGACAATTGACAATTGACAGTTGAGAGGTGATGGCTTTGCTATTTGACAATTGAGAGGTGAGTGGTGATGTATGATAGTTGATGTGGAACTGCCCCTACTTAAAGAAAGATTTTATCTCGTCTACGGTCAAAGCTCCGCTGGCTATGATGCGCTGCTGAACTTGGTAGAGGTCGGTTTCGTTCAGTATTCCGCAATATCTTCGCTCGTCTTCCAGAAATAGCTCGAACTTCGCGCGGATAGGCTGTGCACAATTGGCGTAGGAGTTGTGGCTCAAAAAGTCGTAGTCGTCAGCTTTGAGCGGCACTTGGCAGGAGAGCATCCTCGGACGGCACTGGATGTAGGGATTGATCTCTGAATTGATCATCACCGTGCACACAAGGATGCGGTCTTTAGCTACTCCAGCAACAATAAGGAATTTCTCATGGTCAACGCCAGTCCAAGGTCCAATGAACACAGCACCGGGCGTTATGGATAAGTCGCGCAGACCTTCAATAAAGGACAAAGTGTTCTTACTTGCCATAGAACGTTATCTAAGTGCGGCTTCAAGACGCGAGAAATCATTGAGATACTCCACCTCGTTGCTGTCAAGTCCTGCCTCGCGTGCTATGTTGTCCCAACTGATGGAAAAATCGCGGGCCGTGCAACGCCAAGCCACGTCGTGGGACTTCTCTTTAATTTCATCGTATGAGAGGGTCGCATACTTGCTGATGGACTCCGAGAGCGCCTCCTGCTCATTGGCGGAGAGCTTGTTTAGGTCGGCATCATGAAGCGGCTTGACGTACATCCAGTTTTCCACCTGGAAGTACTGGCCTAGACCCTCTGTGTCTGGCAAATAGGAGTCGCCACGGACAATCTTGAGCATGTCGTACAGTCGCGAAGGCACAGGACCAGCCTCCATGGCAATGTAAGTATCGCCCGTAATGGGACGGCCCCAGTCGGCCAAATGCTGCCGATCGGCAAAGTAGATAAGCTTGAAGATCTTGTGGAAATCTTTGCGTTGCACGCGGTTTGCCACGTAGAGCAACGCGTTGAGTGTCTTAACTTTATCAAACTGTACGTCCATAAATCTACCTTGTTGTTTATAGTTAGTGTATAATGTGGTTAGATGTATGATGGATGATGTTGGATGTATGAGTTTTCCTTACTGAAAACGGATGGCGCGGATTGGACGGATTTTATATCTTTTGCAGGAAGGGGGTGGGGATGTAGGCGGTGGAGATGAGGCCGATGCTGGAGAGGCTGATGACGACGCGCTGCTGGCCGGCCACACGGGCGACTTTGCCCTCGACGCCGCAGAAGGGGCCTTCGATGACGCGCACGAGGTCGCCACTCTTGAAATGGCAGTGACGGGGCTGCACAAAGAGCACGTGCTCATTGTAGGTGCTGGTGGCGAGGACAAAATTGCGCATCTCGCGGGGGGGGATGATGAGGGGTGGGTTGTAGTTGCGGGCGTCGCGGTTGAAATGGTCGTAATAGTAGCTCAGATAGGAGAGCTGGGGGGTGTCGCGCACATATTTCTCGGCCTCTGACTGGGTGAGGTAGGCGAAGAGGAGGTTGGGGATGAGTGGGGCGAGCTGCCGCTTGAGTTTGCCTTGGACGATCTTCTCGACGTAGCGCTGGGCGAAGTAGGCGTAGGCGCCGTCTTCGACGAGGAAGTCATGGGCTTGCTTCTCCCGGCCATAGGAGGCCCTGAAAACATACCACTGGCGGCTTGGGTGATGGGCATATTCTACCGACACCCCATTGTGCGTGCTTCTTGCAATGGGGAAAACATTTGAGACGCTCTCAATGCTGGGCGCAGACGTGGTGGCGTCTGGGAGGGGATTCACATTAGACAATGTTATTATCGGGCCTCTATAAAATATAAATAGGTCTCTTTTGTCTAAAGAGACTGCAGAGTAGGGTGCAAAGGTAGGCATTAAAATTGGATTAATAAAATTTAAATAGGTAAATAGTTGCTTTTAATCGAAAAAGAGACATAATTGTCAAAAATAAGGGGTGAAATTCGGCTTTTTGGAGGCGGATTATAGGCAAAATGCGGAAAATGGGAAAAATCGCGGAATTCTTACAATGGTTGACAGTTGACAGTTGACAGTTGACAATTGACAGTTGACAGTTGACAGGTGACAGTTGTCAATTGACAGTTGACAGTTGACAGATGACAGTTGACAGGTGACAATTGACATGTGACAGGTGACATTGCTAACAACTTGTCTACTTATCTAATAAAAAAGATTGCGAAATGGGAGATGGATTGCGAAAATGGTGCGGAAAGGGCGAAAATGATGCGAAAATTATGTCATCTTCGATGACTGGTCATATGCTGCACAAGGGATTTGAGCTCGTAGGTAGGAGGTCGGGCCTCCGAGCCCGACAAATAAATGGAATGCGGAAACTCCTTGACTCTTTAGTGAATCAATTGGTCTAAGGAGGATAGGAGGGAAGGAGTTCTTTTCACCTCTTACTTAGAGAGAGAACACCCTCCCCCTGGCCCCCTCTAACTTAGAAGGGGAGAGATTACTCCTGCGAATACCACGTTCTGGTCTTTGGTAAGTCATTGATTTTCAGGGCATACTAATCCCCCTCTAAGTTAGAGGTTGCTCTCCCTCGCAAAACGAGGGAGTCGGAGGGAGTGAGAGATTACCACTG
>JAEEGL017365845.1_pt1 | contig 14174 bp, 12 predicted proteins | sample 9134231 | NCBI WGS metagenome assembly JAEEGL01 (sample SAMN16246548, study PRJNA631951) | gut metagenome | biome: gut microbiome; feature: rumen; material: fiber-attached | host: Bos | place: Iran: Karaj | collected 2018-10 | reverse complement strand
GTTTCATGCTCTCAAGGTACATATCGAAATCGAACTTGCCCTTCTTCATCTTCTGGGCCATCTCTTTTTCTTTTTCGGCATCCATCTCGGCGCTGGCCTCTACAGCCTTGTCAATAAGACTTAAGACATCGCCCATTCCAAGGATCCTGCTGGCCATTCTGTCGGGATAGAACTGCTCCAGATCAGAGAGCTTCTCACCCATACCCACAAACAGGATCGGTTTGCCTGTCACGGCCTTTGCAGAAAGAGCTGCACCGCCTCTGGAATCGCCGTCCATCTTGGAGAGTACAATTCCGTCGATGCCAACCTTTTCATTGAACTGCACAGCAACGTTGACAGCATCCTGACCGGTCATGGCATCCACAACCAGAAGCGACTGGTGAACCTCGATGTTCTGCTTGATATCCACCAGCTCCTGCATCATCTCCTCGTCAATCTGAAGACGACCGGCTGTATCTATGATGACCACGTTGTTGCCGTGGCTCTTGGCATATTCCACAGAAGCACTTGCAATTATCGTAGGCTTCATGCTGGTTCCGAGGGTAAAGAAATCAACCTCCTGTTTCTGGGCATTGATCCTCAGCTGATCAACAGCCGCAGGTCTGTAGACGTCACAGGCCACAAGCAGCGGCTTCCTGCCCTTGAGCTTGAGCTTGCCTGCTATCTTGGCTGCAGTGGTGGTCTTACCGGAACCCTGGAGACCGCACATCATGATAACCGTGATCATGTTTACAGGCTGGAGCGCAAGCTCTTTGGTCTCTGATCCCATGAGGGAAATGAGCTCCTCATTGACGATCTTGACAACCATCTGTGCCGGGTTCAGACCCTTTAATACGTCCTCACCGATGGCTCTCTCCTGTACAGCTCCAACGAACTGCTTGACAACCTTGAAGCTTACATCCGCTTCCAGAAGGGCCATCTTGACTTCCTTGAGGGCAACCTTTACATCGTCCTCAGTGAGGACTCCCTTGCCCCTAAGGCCCTTGAATACATTCTGCAGTTTTTCAGATAGACTCTCAAAAGCCATCAGCCAAGCTCCTCCAGTATCCTGTCAGCGGAAACATTGATCCTGCCCACCAGGTTATCCTTATCCAAATCATCGGATGCAGCGCGCTTAAGTTCCAGAGCTTCGGACCTTATTGCCTCAAAACGTCTGATCATGTGAAGCTTGTCCTCATATTCCTGAAGTGCTCTGGTGCAGCGCTTTATCAGGTCATGCACTCCCTGCTTGCTGATACCGTTCTCATCAGCTATCTCAGACAGCGAAAGATCATCATAAACAGCTGCTTCATATATCTTCCTCTGGTGCTCAGTCAGGAGCTCACCATAAAAGTCATATAAAAGACCTTGTTCAACGATTTTCTCCATACATAACCTCATTGTCATTCATGCACAAAGCATATAATAGACAAAAAAGCAAAGGGTGTCAAGTATTTTTTCTTGACACCCATAAAATACATTCTATTTTCTTTAAACCTACGTATCAATTGTCATCAGAGTAATCTGTTATGCAGATATTGAGGTCAACATTGCCATCAATTCCATCCACAGTTCCGTTTGAGGTGTACTGCCAGATGTCAAAGTGATAAGGATAATACAGCGGAGTTCCATAGTATGCTATCCAGATGTCATAATCGTCCACATCAACCGCATCCATCAGAAGTGTAAAGGACTTGACATTGCCGTAGATCATAGGTCTGTAGCCGGCATTCCCGACCATGTCACAGAAGGTTTTGGCCACTGCTTCATAGCTGTCTGTGGAAAGGTTTGCTGTCCTGGCATTATCAGAATCAGCAGACTCGATATCTATTACTACAGGGTAGGTGATCTTGTAGGGCTCGATAACATCAAGCATCATTTGAACCTCTTCCCTGGCCTCCACCTCATCAACTGCCTGGGAATAGAAGTATACGCCTATGTCGATCCCGTTAGCCAGAGCACCCTCTGCGTTTTCCTCAAAGAACTCGTCCACAAGGAGCTTACCCTCGGTTGTCCCCCGGAGCCCTGCCCTTATGATGGCAAATTTTACTCCGGCATCAGCAACCTTTTTCCAGTCGATGTTGCCCTGAAATCTTGACACATCAATACCGGTTTTGGCATGAACGGTGCTGTCATCCCCCACGTACTGCAGGAACCCGTTCTCATCCATCTCAAAATCATCTTCAGCAAACCCATGATGCTCTATCATATCCGTAATTGGAAAGAAATAGTATCTGCCGGAGCTTGCAACCACCATCTGATCAGGGAAAAGAGCTCTTATGGCAGCCGTGGTTCCGTCTCCGTTTTCAAGCTTTTCCTGGATCATCTGCCTGATGGAGTTTCTTGTCTTTTCTTCAGCCTCTTTGGCAGCCTCATCCATGAGCTTCTGGGTCTCTTTGGTGGTGTAATACCCTTCCGCATTAATGGCATCCAGCTCACTCTTGATTGCGTCTTCCTCCCGCTGCAGGCTCGCATTCCTGATAAGCAGCACAATACTGAAGGAGAGCCCCATAAGCGCCACAAGGCAAAGAAAGATTATCGATATGATATTGTGTGTATATCTTACGCCTCTGCGTTCTCTTGGAGACTGGTTACTTTTCATGTCTTACATTCTCTCGTCAAAATAGCTCTTGTATCCCTCGCCGAAAATCTCACTGGCACTTGTCACTATCATAAATGCATTGGGATCCTCTTCTCTTACAATATCCTCAGCAAGGGGTGAAAGCCTCTTTTTTATGGCACACATGATGACCTTTTTCTTCTCGCGGCTGTAGGCACCCTCAGCAAACACGTGGGTAGCGCCGATATCCAGCTCCATAAGAAGTCTTGCGGTTATGATATCCGGCCTGTCGGATATTATGTACAAAAGCTTGGCTCCATCCCTTCCGTATAGCACGAAGTCCACAACAAAGCTCACAACCATAACTGACAGGAAGGAGTACATGGCCGCAGACAGATCATGGAATACAAAAGCCGCTATTATCAGGACCACCATGTCGGTAAGTATGTACAGAATCCCGGTTTTGATATGCGGGAAACGTATCCTTAACAGTTTAATTATAACATCCGTTCCGCCGCTTGTGGCATGGCACTTAAAAATAAGTCCAATGGCGACAGCTGTCATGGCACTGCCGAAGGTCACCGCCAGTATCATGTCCCTGATCACATACTGACCGAAAAATTTGGTACACAGGTCGGTGAACAGGGATATCATGGCTGTTGCGTAGATAGTTGATACGGTAAATCTCAGGCCAAAAAACACGATGGCTATGACAAGAATAGGTATGTTCAATATCCAGAACCACATTCCAACGCCTATAGGTGCCAGCCTGTTGAGCACGATGGCAAGTCCTGTCATTCCTCCCGGCGCCAGATTGTTGGGATCTATCAAAAGACTTGTTCCCACCCCGTACAAGAGCGAAGCAAAAGTTATTATCAGATACTCTTTGATCCTCTTTTTAGCCGAAACTTTTCCGGATTTCATTGTCAAATATTTGTCCTTACTATTCTTGGCTTGTAGCCGTGGTCAGTAAGAGCTCCAAGTATCTGCTGCTTGTGCTCGCTGCCAAAGGCCTCAAGGGTTATGCGGAGTTCAACAGCCGCATTTCTGTTGATTGAGACAAACTGATTGTGCTCAAGCTTGATGACATTTCCTTTGACATCAGCGATAACACCGGCAACTCTTGAGAGCTCGCCGGGCTTGTCAGGAAGAAGCACGGATACGGTAAATATCCTGTCTCTCATGATCAGACCCTGCTGTACAACAGATGACATTGTAATGATGTCCATGTTGCCTCCGGACAGGACACAAGCTATGTTCTTGTCCTTGCAATCCAGATATTTGAGGGCAGCCACCGAAAGAAGTCCTGAGTTTTCCACAACCATCTTGTGGTTCTCCACCATATCCAGGAAGGATACAACCAGATCCTCATCCGGTACTGTGATAATGTCATCGAGGTTCTTGCACAGATACGGGAAAATATGCTCACCGGGAGTCTTGACTGCTGTGCCGTCGGCAATGGTATTAACAGTGGGAAGTGTGACTACATGTCCAGCCTTCATGGATTCCTGCATGCAGTTGGCGCCCGCAGGTTCAACTCCGATAACCTTTACATTGGGGTTAAGGAGCTTGGCAAGAGTAGAAACGCCTGTTGCCAGACCACCGCCACCTATGGGAACAAGTATCACGTCAACTGTAGGGAGTTCCTTAAAGATCTCCATTGCGATTGTACCCTGGCCTGTAGCCACATCCAGATCGTCAAAGGGATGTACAAGGGTGTAACCGTTTTCCTCAGCCAGCTCCAATGCCTTGTTATATGCGTCATCATAAACATCACCATGCAGAACGACCTCTGCTCCCAGAGCCTTGGTCCTGTTCACCTTGATAAGAGGTGTGGATGTGGGCATACAGATAACAGCCTTTACTCCATACTGCTTGGCAGCATAGGCAACGCCCTGTGCGTGGTTGCCGGCAGAGGCTGTAATAAGTCCCTTCTTCCTCTCCTCATCGGACATGGTGGTAATCTTGTAATAGGCCCCCCTCACCTTGTAGGCGCCGGTTCTCTGTAGATTCTCCGGCTTCAGAAATACCTTGTTGCCTGTGGCGCTGCTCCAGTAATCACTGTGTATGAGCTTTGTCTCCAGGGTAACTTTTTTGACAGCTTCATAAGCTTCCTCAAATTGTTTTAATGTAAGCTTTTTTTCGTCTCCCATTTTGATTGTCTCCTAATATGTATTTTTATGAGTGATATACGGATTCCTATATCACTCAAACAGCGCATCTACAAACTCTCCAGGATTGAACCGCTCCAGGTCATCTATTCCCTCGCCGACACCAACGTACTTGACCGGTATGTTGAGCTCTGAGACGATTGCCACAGCAATACCGCCCTTGGCTGTGCCATCCAGCTTGGTAAGCACGATTCCGGTCAGATTCGCCGCCTCACCAAATTCCCTGGCCTGCATAATGGCATTCTGACCGGTGGTTCCGTCAAGAACAATGAAGTTCTCCCTATGGGCCTGGGGAAGCTCTTTGTCAAGAATCCTGTTCATCTTGGCCAGCTCCTCCATCAGGTTCTTTTTATTGTGGAGTCTTCCTGCAGTATCAACGATGAGAATATCGCAGTCCCTTGCCTTAAAAGCTGATGTGGCATCATAGATGACGCTGGCGGGATCAGCCCCTTCCCTTCCGGTAACCAGCGGTGCCCCTGCCCTGTCAGCCCAGGTCTGAAGCTGCTCTGTCGCAGCAGCTCTGTAGGTATCCGCTGCTGCAATAATTACCTTCTTTCCCTTATTTTTGTAAATAGCTGCCAGCTTGCCAACCGATGTGGTCTTACCTACTCCGTTGACACCTATGACAAATATAACAGTCTTCATATCCTCAAAGTCGTAGGCGTTGTCCTCCGACTTCATCTGTTGCCATATCTCCTGAATAAGAAGGGCCTTGCACTGGGCAGGGCTGTGAACTCTGTTCTCCTTAACCCTCTCCCTGAGTCTGTCCATAATCCGGCTGGTGGCATTTACACCAATGTCCCCCATTATCAGGGTTTCCTCCAGCTCCTCGTAGAAATCCTCGTCTATCTCTTCGTAGCCGCTAAAGACATTGTCTATGCCCCTTGCAATGTTGTCCCTGGTCTTGGACAGTCCCTTCTGTAGTTTTTCAAAAAAAGAATTAGCCATTAATTCGTAAGCTCCTTATCAATAAGGTTGACGCTGACAAGAGTTGATACACCCTTCTCCTGCATAGTTATACCGTAAAGCCTGTCGGCACTTTCCATTGTACCACGACGATGGGTGATTACAATGAACTGCGTGTTTTTAAGCTTGTGAAGATATCTTGCAAATCTGACAACGTTATTCTCGTCAAGGGCCGCCTCGATCTCATCAAGCAGACAGAACGGCGAGGGCTTCAGGTTCTGTATCGCGAACAAAAGAGCTATCGCAGTCAGAGCCTTCTCTCCTCCGGACATCTGCATCATGTTGACAAGCTTTTTTCCGGGTGGCTGGGCATTAATTCTGATACCTGCTTCCAGTACATCCTCATCCTCAGCAAGTTCAAGGGTTCCCTTGCCGCCTCCGAACATCTCCTTAAATACCTTGTCAAACTCCACATTTATCAGCTGGAACTGTTCGATAAACTGCTTCCTCATGTTCTCATCGAGATCCTTGATGATCTCTTTGAGCTGGATCTCAGCCTCCACAAGATCGTCGTGCTGGGTCTTCATGAAGGAATATCTCTCCATCAGGTTCTTGTAGTCCTCGATGGCGTTGACGTTGACATCTCCCAGCTTTCTGATGGAATCCTTGAGAGACCCGATTTCCTTCCTCATGGCCGGGATGTCGGTCATATCCTCATCTCTCATGTCAGCAGCATCGGTAAGTGTAATCTCGTACTCGTTCCACATGTAGTTGATCTGTGACTCGATGCTCTCCTGGTACTTCTCTTTTCTGCCGGAGAGTCTTACAACTTCCTTGTCAAGATCAGACATCTGCTTGCTGAGTTCCTCAGTCCTGGCAAAGAAGTCCTTCTGTGAGACAGTCAGTTCAGTCTTTGTCTGCCTCTTTTCCTCGAGCTCCTTAGAAGCATCGGTCTGAACATCCTCTGATGCCTCTATGGTGAGTCTTATCTCCTCGATGTCCTTCCTGTTCTGTTCCAGGGCTGCGTTGTTCTTTTCTATGGTATCAAGGATCTCTGAGAGAGCTTCCTCCTCAGTCCTGATATCCTCTTCTATACGGTCCAGGTTGGCCTTCTGGAATTCCTGTCGCTGCTTGATCTTCTCGTACTGGATATCCCATTTTGCAACCTTATCATTTTCTTTTTCTTCGATGGCATGGAGTTCTTCAAGCTGTGTCTGGAAAGAGGTTACCTTGTCCGAGCAGCTCTTTTCAAGCTCCTGGGATTCTGTAAGCTGCGATTGAGCCTCCTCTCTTCCCTGGGCAATCTCACTTAAGTTCTTCTCTATCTCATCACTTTCCTGTTTGAGATCTGTGAAGTTCCCCTTCTGCTCCTCCTGTCTCTTTTCCTCGTTCTCCACATTTATGCGGGCAGTATTCTGGGCGATGAATTTTTCCTGCAGCTTTGTGCGCAGCTCTTCTGCCAGTGTCCTCAGCTCGTTCCTCTTCTTTTTGGACTCTGATATCTCGGTCTCTATGTCGTCGATGGTCTCTTTGTACTTCCTGATGTTCTTTTCCAGTTCCTCCATCTCACGACGTCTGCCCAGGAGATTTGAATTGTTCTTGAAGGCTCCACCGCTGATGGCTCCGCCGGGAACAAGGAGTTCTCCCTCCAGGGTAACCATTCTGATGGTGTGGTTGTACTTCCTTGCTATCTTGAGGGCATTGTCGATGGTGTCCACCGCAACAATCCTGCCAAGCATTGCCTTGGCCACGGGCTTGTACTTGGGATCAGTGTCCACAAGCTCATCTGCCATTCCCAATACTCCCGGCTCATTCAGTGCCTCTTTGGCCTTGAGCTCCGGCGGATTGTCAAGGGACGTCAGTGGAAGGAAGGTTACACGGCCGGCCTTGGTCTGCTTGAGGTAGCTGATCATCTTCTTGGCAGTCTCCTCATTGTCAGTGACAACGTTCTGAATGTTACCGCCAAGTGCCACCTCAATGGCTGTCTCGTATTTCGCCTGGGTCTTGATAATGTCTGCGACAACGCCGATGATGCCCTTGGTGTCATCCTTGCGCTCCATTACCTTCTTGACACTGCCGCCGTATCCCTCATATCTCTCAGTGATGTTGGCCAGTGCCTCGAGTCTTGATCTCTCCTTCTGATAGAGCTCCTGGGTCTTACGAAGTTCATTATCCCTTCGGATCATGTTCTCCTTGATGCTGACAACCTCTTTATCCGCATCCTTCTGTCTCTTGTTCATCTCGGAGATCTCGGCAGTTATGGTGTCGAACTCATTCCTGAGACGTAAAAGAGTCTCTTCCTGTCTGGCCTCATCTGACCGGGCGCTGAGGAGCTTGCCTGTGAGCTCGGCCTTTCTTATCCTTACCTGTTCCTCCTTGGCGTCCAGGGAGCTGAGTCTCGACTTGATATTGGCCCTTGTCTCAAGAGTATCAATAATGGTCTTCTTGCATTCCTCGATCTCATTATTGATGTCCTCAATCTGAGAAAGGACCCTCTCCAGCTCTTTGCGAGCCTCATTTCTGTCGGAAGTAAGGCCCTCAGCCTCCTTGTCTATGAGATCCTTCTCCTCCAGGTATTTGTCTCTCTCTTTATTTCTTGCCTCGATCTTTTCCCGCTCATCCTTCTCTCTCTTCCTGAAATGAGCATCGTTCTCTGTGGCAGAATTTATCTTCTCATTGAGGATACCTATCTGGCCCTCAAGCTTCTCCCTCTTTACAGATGAATCTGTTATTCGGGCTCTTGCATCCTCGATTTCCTTGTCGATCTCCTCGATTTTCTTCTGGATACCCTCATATTCCTCTTTTGTTTTCTCATAGGATAGCTTGGACTCATCCAGAGCCTGGGCAGCTATATCCAGATTTTTGGTGGTTTCCTCCAGCTGCTGTTTCTGGGATTTGTTCTCCACAAGGAACATATTCACATCCAGGGTCTTGAGCCTCTCCTTATACTTGAGGTACTCCTTGGCAACCTCTGACTGCTTCTCGAGGGGCCCCACCTGCTTCTCCAGCTCAGAGAGAATATCTGACAACCTGGTGAGATTGATCTTTTCCTCCTCAAGCTTTTTGAGGGCGGTGTCTTTTCTTGCCTTGAACTTGACTATGCCCGCAGCCTCGTCAAAGAGATTTCTCCTGTCCTCGGGCTTGCTGGAAAGGATCTGGTCAATCTGGCCCTGTCCGATTATGGAGTAGCCCTCTTTTCCGATACCGGTATCCATGAAAAGCTCATTCACATCCTTTAGTCTGCAGGTTGAGCCATTTATCATATATTCACTCTCTCCGGAGCGGTAAAGACGCCTGGAGACAGTTACTTCATCGTAATCGATAGAAAGTGAGTGGTCAGAATTGTCCAAAGTGATGGCAACAAAGGCATAGCCAAGGGGCTTACGCAGCTCTGTTCCAGAAAAGATTACATCCTGCATGGACCCGCCACGCAGCTGCTTGATACGCTGCTCGCCCAGAACCCATCTGACAGCGTCAGCAACATTGCTCTTGCCAGATCCGTTCGGGCCAACAATTCCGGTTATTCCGTTGTGGAAATCGAATTTTATCTTATTCGCAAAAGACTTAAAACCATGGATCTCAATACTTTTTAAATACATTACTATCTATTCTTTAACACAAGAACGGCCTGATATGCTGCATTCTGTTCAGCAGCCTTTTTGGTCTTTCCTGTCCCCTCTCCCAAATTCCTGTCGCCAACAAAAACGCGAACCTCAAATATTTTATCATGTTCAGGGCCACTTTCGCCACAAATTTCATATCTGACAGTTCCAAGATTGTCTGCCTGTACAAGCTCCTGAAGAAGCGACTTGCTGTCCACAAACATCTGAACTGCATCAATGTTGGAAAGCACATAGGTATCAATAAATCTCTTGGACTGTTCAATGCCTCCATCCAGGAAAAGAGCTCCAATTACCGCCTCCATTACATCTGCAATGATGGACTCCTTATTTCTTCCGCCAGTGGCCTCCTCACCCTTTCCGAACTGTATGTACTCTCTGAGACCAAGGGCCTGTGCATCATACGCCAGCGCTCCTTCACATACCAGGGTCGCCCTCATCTTGGACATCTCTCCCTCTTTTTTCTCAGGAAAGGTGCGGAATAAGTATGCACTTGATATCATCTCCAGCACAGCATCCCCAAGAAACTCAAGCCTCTCATAGTCCGGCTTCTTGTTGATCTTCTGCTCATTTACAAAAGAGCTGTGGGTAAAGGCCTGATATATCAGCGCCTTGTCTCTGAAGGTGTAGCCTATTGTCTTTTCAAATTTACTTATATCTGCTTCTGTTAACATTGTTTCTCCATAGAAAGACTTGGGGGACGGGGTTAATGGATCATTTACACGATAAATGGTCCGCTAACCCCGTCCCCCTAGTCCACTTGCTGCAATTATTTTTCAGCTATTGCGCTCTTTAAAAGCTCGACAGCCTCACCTACAGTTGTGATATTCTCAGTCTTCTCAGGGTCGATCTGAACATCAAATTCATCCTCAAGACCCATGATGATCTGGAAAAGATCCAGCGAATCAGCACCAAGATCCTCTGTAAATGTTGTCTCAGGACGGATCTCCTCGGGATCCACATTAAGTACGTTTGCAATAACTTCTTTCATCTTCTCGAATTCCATAATAAGTCTCCAATCTTTTATCTTTTTTATGTCAATTATTCAGAAATCTTAGCACTTATTTTTTCGCTGATCTTCTGCTCAGTGAAGGCCACGCACTGAAGAATTGAATTTTTAACTTCTATATCATTGGCACTTCCGTGGGTCTTGACAACAAGTCCCTTGAGCCCCAGCATCGGAGCTCCGCCGTACTTATCCATGCTGTAATCCGCAAGGGATTTCTTGAGGTCATCCTTGATAAGAAGGGCTCCAATTTTGGTCTTGAGGTTGCTCATAAGCCCCTTCTTGATGATGTGCATCATGGACTTTGCAACACCCTCGTACATCTTGAGTATCACATTGCCTGTAAAGGCCTCACATACAATGATATCAGCCCCACCTGCAGGAATATCCCTGGCCTCTATGCTGCCGATAAAGTTGATATCGGGACAGTTCTTGAGCAGCGGGAAGGTCTCTTTTACAAGAGCATTGCCCTTCTCCTCCTCTGCGCCTATATTGACTATGGCCACAGTAGGATTCTTAACTCCCATGATATTTTCCATATATACAGTTCCCATCTTGGCAAACTGTACCAGGTGAGATGATCTTGCATCCACGTTGGCTCCGCAGTCGATAAGCAGTGAATTGCCCTTCTCAGTGGGAATCAGCGGAGCAAGTGGTGCTCTGTCAACCCCTTTAAGCCTTCCGACAATCACCTGGCCACCAACGAGAGTTGCTCCTGTGCTGCCGGCTGATACATAGGCATCGGCCTCCCCGTGTGACACCATGTACATAGCCTTAACTATTGATGAATCCTTCTTCTTGCGGATAGCCATAACCGGTGGTTCAGCCATCTCGATTATCTCAGTTGCATCTACAACCTCAATCCTGTTTCTGTCATATTCATATTTGGAAAGCTCTGCGTTTACCTCTTCCTGCTTTCCAACAAGAAAAACTTTGAGTCGGTCAGACTCTTTTATGGCATCGACAGCCCCCTTGACAGTTACAAAGGGTGCATTGTCGCCGCCCATTGCGTCCACCGCAACTCTGACAAGCTCAGACATACCCATCCTCCCATTCTAAGTATGTAATGCACAGCTGCTATATATTATTTTATTCACCGACAGCCCCGGACAGTTACAAATAACAATATACAAGAGCTCTTTACAAAAATCAAGGCTTTCTGACACAAGCCAGAAAGCCTTTTTCCCTTGAAATAATGAGGTTTACTAAAGATTATGCCTCAACTTCTACAATGCTCTTCTTGTTGTAGTAACCGCACTTCTTGCATGCCATATGAGGCTGCATAAGAGCACCGCAGTGACTGCACTTAACCAAAGTAGGAGCTGTCATTTTCCAGTTAGCTCTTCTCTGATCTCTGTGTCCCTTTGATGATTTATTCTTTGGGCAGATTGACATAAGTAACACCTCCTTACTTGATCCGTATAAGAAACTGCCTTAAATAAACAAGGCAATCATTTACGTTGATTTATTCGCACACTCTGATATTTTACCGACAGGAGGGCTATTTGTCAACAACTTTTTTTAATCTATGGTCAGATTAAAACTCTTAATTCCCTGCATCTGGAAAGTAATATACACCATCGTACCCTTCTTGAGTTTAACAGTGCCTGTCCTTGATGTGTATCTTTGCTGTGTTGGGTCTGTTATTCCCCCATAAGTGTAACCGGGATACTTTTTTTCAAATTCTTGTTTTGCTTTAAGATGAGCCTTTGTGCATATAGGCAGGTTAGAAGACTTTCCACCCTTTACTGTCATAGTATAGCCATGTCCCTGTAAGTTACCGAGTGTCACTTCACCTGTCTGCGCGATCACACCATCCTTGTCGTAACTCTTAAGACCGTTAGCTATAAATTTCCAGGTCCTTGTTGAAGGCACTTTAAAGTACAGACAGTTCACTGCACCCTTTTTATTGGTGATCTTTACTATTGTTTTTCCTTTTACAACTTTTTTGGCATATTGTTTCTTTTCCTTTGGCAGCTGGATATTAATGCTCTTCGTAATTTTTACTGTCCTTACTTTAGCAGCCTGCGAGCTTATCGGATTCATAGCAAAAGCGACAGCTAAAATGAACAAATACAATGAAAAAAACTTAACAAGATTCATAAATAGTCTATCTCTCTTATTCATATCAAATCCCTCCTCTAAAAAACAGTACAAGGCTTTGTTAATAATATTCAATCAGCCCACAATATTTTGTAATAATATTTTATCATGCGATGCTTAAATTCTGTACCGTTGGGGCTCATTTCATTTCTTAAACTTTTATGAAGAAACTGTTGCCCTGTCCACTTTGGTTCCAAACAGCAATATCTTCTCAAAACCGCGGAAACTAATTATTTTTATTGAAAATATTGAATCAGCAATGTATCATATACTCATCGCAATTTACTGAAATATTCCTTTGAACCAAGAGGTAACTCATATGAAAGAACTAAACTCCTGCAAAGAGGCCATGGCCAAGAGCATAGAAAACAAATACTTCGCTGTGGCGCACCTTTATAAAGACGAAAAAGCCATGGAGATGCATATCCATGACTGTTACGAGGTATATTTCTCAATTTCCGGCGGGAAACAGTTCCTTATAGATAATCAGGTATATGATATCGAGCCGGGAGATCTTTTTCTGATAAATCAGTACGACTCCCACTATCTTACCCAGATTGATAAAGAGCTCCATGAGAGAATTGTCATTATGATAGATCCGGAGTACATGAGGAGCATCTCTACAGAAGATACCGACCTGGACGCATGTTTTCAGAACAGATCAGAGAACTTTTCCCACAAGATCAGTCTTTCCCAGGAACAGCAGAGCAGATTTCTGTACTTCGTCAATAAGATTGTCACCAGCAACGGCTATGGACATGATCTTCTTGAGCGCTCTACTTTTACTGAGCTGTTCGTCATGATCAATAAGATTGTGAAAGACAGGGAGAACAAGACCATCACTGATAAGTCCGCCACATACAACGAGCAGGTGGACTCCATTCTCTCCTACCTCAATAACAATATACAGTATCCCATCAGCATCGGTGACCTGTCCAGGCAGTTTTACATCAGCGAGTCCTACATCTGCAGGATATTCAAATCCGCCACAGGAACCACCATCAACAAATATGTCACTGCCCGCCGCATCTCTATTGCCAAGTCCCTGCTGGCCGAAGGCATTGGTGTCAGTGAGGTCTGTGATCGCTGCGGTTTCTCCGACTACAGCAACTTCCTGAAGGCCTTTACCAAGTCTGTGGGAATTTCCCCAAAGAAGTACTCTCAGAACTGCAACAAATAATAGCGAAGTCAAACTATTACATAAATAGAAAGATCAAGGCGCCGGATGACTTCCGACGCCTGAATTTTTGTTCTTTATAAACTATTGTAATAATAACTTTAGAATAGTTTTTACTATTTAATAAATTATTTAATAACGTGAATCCATCCCTCAGGAGCTTCAACAGTTCCCATCTGGATACCTGTAAGCGTATCATAGAGCTTCTTGATAACAGGTCCAACAGTCTCCATGCCGCTGGCAAAGCAGATCTCCTTGCCGTGGTCATTGATCTTACCAACAGGGCTTATAACAGCTGCTGTTCCGCAGAGACCCATCTCTACAAACTCAGGAACCTCAGAGAGCTTAACAGGTCTCTCCTCTACATTGAGACCCAGGATCTCTTTTGCCACATAGACAATAGAGCGTCTTGTTATAGAAGGAAGAATAGAATCAGTATGTGACTGTGGTACAACCAGTCCGCCATCCTTGGTAACGAAGATGATGTTGGCTCCGCCGGTCTCCTCAATGTATGTCCTTGACTCAGCATCAAGGTAAACGTTCTCTGCAAATCCCTCATCATGTGCAGTTACGATTGCATGAAGGCTCATTGCGTAGTTCAGTCCGGCCTTGATATTTCCGGTTCCGTGAGGTGCTGCCCTGTCGAAATCAC
>JAEEGL013503370.1_pt1 | contig 14174 bp, 10 predicted proteins | sample 9134231 | NCBI WGS metagenome assembly JAEEGL01 (sample SAMN16246548, study PRJNA631951) | gut metagenome | biome: gut microbiome; feature: rumen; material: fiber-attached | host: Bos | place: Iran: Karaj | collected 2018-10 | reverse complement strand
TTTTACGGATATCCAGGGCTTTCAGTTGGTATTCTTCCGCCTGTTTGTATGTTCCGAGGTCCTTGCAGAGATCGCCGAGACTCTCGTATGAGGTTGCGGTATCGCCGTGCATTTCTCCGCAGACCGTTTTACGGATATCCAGAGCTTTCAGCAGGTACGCTTCCGCCTGTTCGTATTTCCCGAGATTCCGGCAGAGCTTGCCGAGACTTTCGTATGAGCTTGCGGTATCCCTGTGAAGCTCGCCGTATTTTTCAATGCGAAGCGCAAAGGCTTTTTCGATCCAGCTTTTCCGTTCTTCAAAATACCCGTAACCGGAGATCTCCGTTGCGATATCGTCCAAAAATCCGGGAACCGTTTCATTTTCAAAGCCATATCTGCAAAGTTTTGAACAAATACAGGCCGCAACGGCCGCGTATTGTTCTTTTTCCCGTGCCGGGCGTTTAAAAAAGCTATCTTTGTCAAACACCTCGTCTATGCTGTCCAGCATGGTATTGAGCATGGCAAACGAACGGTTCTCTCTTTTAAGAACCAGTTCGGCGATGATCGGATGCACTGAAACGCTGTCGTTTTCGTTGTCAACGGTCAGCCAGCCCTCCGCTTCGAGTTCATTGATGAGATCATAACCGTCAAGGCGGTTCCACGCGGCAAATAACGTAACGGGAACGCCGCCCACAGGCAGCAGCGAAAGATTTTCGAGGATATTCAGTTTAGTTCCCTCAATACCGGATAAATCGAACAGAATGCTGAGATGCCCGTAAACCGTTTCGCTTGAAAACCGGTTGTCTTTGCCGGAAACAATATGTTCCTTCGCGGTCGTATCTATTATTTCCTGCTTCATTCTGCGAAGCATTTCTTCGGGAGATACTCTGCCTTTCTGCATCTGTTTTGCAATCAGCTCCACCATCATGGTGTGGTCGTTTACCAGACGTATGATCTCCTCAACGGTTTTTTCATCCGTTTGGGATAACGGTTTTTTATAATACTTTTTAAATAACTCCATCAAAAGCTCCTCAGGCATCGGTTCAATTTTAATGCTGCTGCAGGAAAAGTCCTCCGCAAGCAGGCGGGTAACAAACATTACGCGGCAGTCAAGCGCCGTGATTTCGTTGAACAAAGCCGATTCAAAATCCGAAAAGTTGTCGATGATGATAAGATCTTCCGGGGTTGCCAGCTCCTTCAGCTTGTTCAGTTTTCTTCGCGCGTAATCGTTGTTTTTTTCATCCGGCTGGCGTACAAAATTGCTTATCTTAATATATTTGTCGTCAATGATCGCGTCTTCAAGCGTGTGAGAGCTGATCGTATACACAACCCGGCGGAAGCTGTTTCTGAAGCGCGCCGCAAAAACTTTTACCAGTTCGGTTTTGCCTATGCCGCCCATGCCGCAAATAAAAACCTGTTTTCGCGCGGTCAGCGTATCATAAATGCAGCGGAGCTCTTCTTCTCTTCCGATAAAGAACGATTGCACGGACGGCGCGGAATCGATCAGCTTCGGAGCGTCGGGATTTACAAGCCGAACAAGCTCATTCAGCTTATTAAGAAGCTGTTCGGCGGAGGAGTACCGGTCGTATACGTTGTTTGCCGCCGTATGCCGCAAAATCTCCTTGAGCAGATCGAGCGCCGGCTTCTCCAGCCCTTCCGTAAGCGGGTTCGTCCCGTCGAACGTGTAATCTGAAAAGCTCCGCCGCTCGTCCGTTTCGCTGTGCCTGCCGAAAACAGAATAAAACAGGATCTCGCCGATGGCAAACAGATCGGTGGCTTCGCAGATCTGCCGCGTCTTTCCCGGGGTGTACTGCTCCGGCGCGGCCCACGATTTCGTGTACGACAGCATGCCGCCGCCGGTGACCTCGTCTTTTTTCGTTACGCTGTCAAAATCAAACAGCATCACAAGGTCCGGGGTTTCGGGAATCGTAAAAATGTTTTCGGGCTTGATATCCAGATGCAGGTAACCGGCGTCGTGGAAATTGCCGATCACCTTTGTAATCGACCTTATGTACCTTACAAGGTCGTAAAAAGAACCGAACCGCACTTTATCCAGCGTAACGCCGCTGAACACGGTCATGTCGATATACTCGGTCCCGTAGCCGGTGTGGATGCTTTGAACGTTTGAAACGGCGTTTTTTGTTTCGGTGCCGCGCCGGATTTTGATCTGTTTTTTGTATCCGTCCTTAAATCTTTCCAGACCGGCCCGGAAGGGTTCTTCGTCTTCTTCGCTGTCAACAAACAGGTCGCCGTTGAAATCCCGTACCAGATCAAGGAACCGCGGGTTGTATTCCTTCAGAAGATGCTCCGCGCCGCTGTCGTCCACGGCATGGTATACCACGCAGGAAGACCCCCGGCCGATGATATCCGTTACGGTATATTCGGCTGCCGCATCGCCGAAAACAAGCCTGCGGCCTTTGTTAAGATATCTTTCCATCGTTAATTCCTCCATGCTGACGATTATACCCGCCGCGGGCGCGGGAAGTGCAAAAACGGTTTACTCCGTTTCGTCGAGGTAAAAGATCTGAATGATCGATCTGAATTCGTCAAGCGGCGAGCGGTGGGAGGCGCAGTGCCCTATGATCCAGTCAAAAGGATTTCTCCAGTATGCCTGAACGTATCCGCACGCCGCAAGCACCGCGTTGAACTCGTCAACAAACTCCTTAAACAGCTTATCCGGGCTTGTGCGGACGTCGTTTACAAGCACGTTCCCGAAAAAATTATAAAACACCATTACGGCAAGGGCTTTGCGGATGGAATCGTAGGTGCCTTTGCCGTCTTTTATGTTCTTTAATTGCTGCGCCTGCGGAAAGTTTGTTTTTACGTACTTCGGCAGCTTCGATTTGCTTATGCTCTGCGGGTAATACGTTTTGTTCCGGATGCTGTAGCCGCAGATCGCGCTTAAAAGCGACTCGGCGTTTTTTACCTTCGGCTTCGCATCCTTGCCGTCCCCGTCTTTTAACTCGAATTTGTCCTTTTCTTTATTGGCGATCTCAATGTTTTTTTCTATATAATACAGTACCTTGTTCGTCGCCGTCACGTTTTGCGCCCTGAAGCCCGCCCGGTTTTCAACAAGATACCGCACAAGCTCCTTTTCGGTTTTTACCGAGGCGACCGCGGAGCCGATCATTACCGTATCGGTTTCCGCAAAAGGATTATCCGCGTCCGGCGCTTCGTTGACGCGGGCGATGATGCTTTCCGCCGCGCCGTACCCCATGCCGTTTTTCAGGCAGAAATAATATACGGATTCGTTTATGTTTTTATAATTATAAGGTTTTTCAAGATATGCCTTTATAAAAAACCGTTCGGCGGCGCGCTCGTCGAATTTCAGCGCGAAGCACAGCTTATATACGTTTTCGCGGCACCGCGCGTCGCCGGAGGGCGCGCCCTCGGTCAGCCAGTTCGTAAGGGTCTGCCGGCTGACGTTGACGCCCGCGTCCCTGCACAGGCCGCATAAAAAAGAGACCAGCGCTTTGTTTTCCCCGCCGCAAAAGCCCAGTTCGCGGGCTCTCTGCAGTACGGCGTCGTAAAACAGCCGGACGTCGTCAAATGCATTCATATACTCGATTTCCGGCACGTCGTAATCGGAATAGTCGAAGCTGTACATATCCTCCCGCGCGAGCACCGTGTTTTCTCCGTCGCTGTATTTCGCACCCGTCATTGCCGCTTTTTCACTCCCGTGTAAAATCTATGTCCCTGTTATTATACTTTTATTTGCCGTAAAAGTAAAGAAAAACTCTTTTAAACTCCGGTTTTTGCCTGCCGTATCCGTCTTTTTCCTGCCGTACCGCTCCGGCGTTCCGTTCGGTTTAACCGGCAAATTCAAAATGCGCCGCCGCGCAGTCACCGTGTCTGTTTTTGACGAGCGATGCTTCCGCGATCTCTTCGCCGCGTTCGGCGCGGACGAGCAGGAGCATGTCGAAATCGGCGTTGCTCACCGTTCGGTCAAAATCCCGCAGGGTGGGTTCCGGCTGCTGCCCCGGGGTGGAACCCGGCGGCAAAGGCAGCTGCGCCGTCAGCAGGATCGGCGCGCCGTATTCTTTGGCAAGCTGCTTCAGGCTGTAAACGATATGCGCGTACTGTACGCGCTCCCGCTGGTCCTCCAGCTCCGGGATGGGATTGAACCGCTGCAGGCTGTCGATCACAACAAGATCGGGATGCGCGTTTTTCAGCCGGTATTCCACCGCTTCGGCGTCGGTTTCCGGGGCGTCGATCACGGTCAGGTGTGTGCCGAGCAGCATATAATACGCGTTCCAAAGACGGTCGCGTTCCTCCGGGGGAAGTCTTTCGGATATGGACGGATCGCAGCCGGAAAGCAGCTGCAGCAGCCGCCGCCAGATCTCGGCGGCTTTCGTTTTTATGGAAAAGAACAACACGGATTCCTGCCGATCAACGGCGTGGTGCAGCAAGGTATGGAAAAGGACGTTCTCTTTTGCTTGTGCCGAAACGCCGCCGAAGGAAGCAAGCCCGATCAGGTCCGAGGCAAAGCTGCCGAGGCAGTGCCGGTCCAGCTGCGGGATCCCGTAAAAACCGTCCGACGGCCGCTGCCGCGGGGGAATACCAGGCGGGCTGAAGCGGAACGGGAACCCGGCGGATGAAGCTGCCTTTGCCATCAGCAGGACCAGCTCGTTTTTTTCGCCGTAGGCGTTCATAAAGCGCCGGTCCGCAGCGCTCTCATTTTTCCGGAAGCCGCTTATTTGTTCCGGTATTCCTTCAGGGGGCTTCTGCGGGCAGGCTTTCGGATACAATGCATGCGTGTTCAACGCGTTCCCGTTTCCCGCATAACCGATAGAACCATCTTCGTCGGCGTACAAATATTCATCGGCGTCATCGTACAGAAGTTCCCCCTCAATAAACGGCCGCATAAACGATAGCTCTTCTTTCAAAGCGGCAAAGGAATCCCGCAGGATCGCCTCCTCCGGTTCAAACAGCTCGTATTCCGGGCGGATGCGCAGCACGTCCCCGGCAGCGTTGAACGCGGCGTACACGCGGTGCCCGTATGCCAGATCGATCCGATACGCTGCGATTTCCGGCGAGCCGTGCTCCTTCATTGCCGTCTGCGCGGCGGAAAGGCAGGCGTCAAGATTGTGGAAGATGCCTCTGTGATCCACCAGCAGATCGTTGTGCTCCGGTTCGTAATAATTATAGGCGCAAAACCCGCTGGTATCGTAGAATTCCCGCAGCAGCCGGTCCTCCAACGCCATATAGTCCCGCAGGAAGGCGTGCACGCTCTCCCGCGGGGCTTTCCATCTCCCGTAAGGGATATCGGTATCCGGCAGGTTGGCGATGATCTCCCGCCACGCGGCGTGCCGTTTTTCCTTTGTGATCCCTCTGTGCCGATATACCAGCCACGCCGCCTCGAGCGCGTTGAACCGATACCCGATGTTATGCAGATGTGTGCGGATATCTTTAGAATTTATATATTGATAAATATCCATTATTCTTCCTCCGTTACACGTAGAATTCTTCCATCGTTTTAAGGCACAGGCAGCCGAGGCGGCCGCCCCAGGCCGCGGCGCAGTCGATGGCAATATGGTTGTTGCCCTGCCAGATCTTCCCGAAAAACGCGGGGTCGATCAGGTGTGTCGGCGTATGGCCGGTGATAAACCGGGCGTTTTCGCCGTAGCACCGGGTATAATCCGGCTCGCCCCAGATGAATTCCATCAGGCTGACGTTGTGGATGTTGAGCCCCGGGCGGTAGTCCGGCAGGGTGTGCGAGAGGTGGAACCGCCGCCCCTCCGCCGTGATTTCGGTATACACCGAAAAGCTCTCGATATACTCCACCAGCGCCGCCTGCGTTTCTCCCCGCAGCGCACGAAACGCCGCTGCGGTGGGTTCGCCGTCCGAAAGCATCCACAGCCGGTACGCCTTTGTTTTGATCAGCGCTTCCTCGGACACGCCGTCCCGGATGCGCTTTAAGCTCCGCAGCGCCAGCGATTCGTGGTTCCCGAGGATGGGGATCACGTTTTTCCTGCCCATCATATCCAACAGGATTTTGATCCCGTCCGGTCCCCGGTCGATCACGTCGCCGAGGATATACAGCGTATCGCCGTCCCCGAAGCCGATCTTCTCCAGCATCTGCACATATTTGTCGTAACACCCGTGCAGGTCGCTCATCACGTCAACCATTCCACTTTTTCCTCGAATATCATTTTTTCAGGCTTCCAATGAACCGGGATCGACCCCGTAGCGCCGTAACGGTTCTTTGCAACGATCAGTTCGTTTTTGTCTTTCAATTCCGGTTCTTCGCTATAATACGATTCGCGGAAAGGAAAGATAACAACGTCTGTGAACTGCTCCGGATTTCCGACGTCCGACAGGATCGCGAGGTCCGACAGGATCGGACGGAGATAATTTTCCTTCTCATAAAACCTCGGAAGCGCATCCGGACGGGGCAGTTGACTTGTAACGATCACGGAGATGTTTTCGGAACCCGCAAGCGCTTTGAGCGCTCGCATCGCGCCAAATCCCCCATCCCAAACGGGCCAACCGGGACCGCGCATCATCAGCTGCAGATAGTCAACAAATATCGCATCGCAATTGCCGACAGAACGGAGCAGACGCCGGATATATGTTGCGTCCACGCTCTCCGTATCATCAAAATACAACGTATCCCGGATCGGTAACTCTCCGCGCTGACGACGAGCGAACTTCACAATTTGTTCTTTTGTCATTTCCAATTCAGAAAACAGCACGTGCCTGCCTGCTGCGGCAAGATTTCCCGCGAGCTGGAGCGCAAGACTTGTCTTACCCATCCCGCGACGCGCTGCGATTAAGGTAAGCGAGCCGCGGCGCAGGCCGCCGCCCAGCATCTTGTCAAGAGAATGGAGCCCCGTTGGGAGCGCGGTAGTATCGTGATCCATATGTTTCGTAGCGTTCATGTGGTCACAACCTTTCTATATACTGTAAATCGGCATCCGCCGTTTTACAATAGAATAAATACCATTTTCCTTGGGGCGTTTCCGGGGCATACCCCTCGCATCCCCCCCGTTTACATCATATAATCGTTTCACGACCTGGGACTTGGGCGAAAACAAAGATTTTTTTACAATTCTTTAACATTCTGAAGATAATAAAAAGCCGCGCGGGCGACCTGCGCGGCGCGGGGCAAAAGAGATTCTGGCAGCAGTTACGAAACGGCTGCCATTTATTTAATACGGTTTCGCAGCAGCATGCATCCGACGAACGCGGTTTCATTGATGTGCGGCGCGGGATCTGGCAAGACGACGGATTTGAGGTTCCTGCAATTATAAAACGCCCATTTGCCGATCTGCGTAACGCTTTTCGGGATCGTAACACCCGTGAGAAAACTACACTGATAGAAAGCCCATGCTTCTATTTTTGAAACGCCCTCGGGGATCGTAAGCTCTGTGATATCTTCACCTCTGAGGAACAGATGCCGGACCATACTCGCAGGATTTGTCGAACCGTCTTTGAACTTGATTCTGCACCATGCTGCGACGTCAGAAATATACAAATTTGTGAGGCAGTCGCAATTGTAAAACGCAAGGCTGCCGATGCTTGTAACGCTTTTCGGGATCGTGACGCTCTTAAGGCCGGAGCAATGACTGAATGTTTCTTCCTCGATCCGCGCAACCCTCGCCGGAACCGAGACGACGGAAAGACGGCTGCAGTGATAAAATGCCCTCTTTCCTATTCGCGCGACACTGTCCGGGATCGTCACATCCGTCAGCCGGATACAACCGGAAAACGCCCAATCTCCGATCTGCGTCACACCGTTCGGGATCTTTATGTCCGTGAGATTTTCGCACCACGCAAACGTCTCGTTCCCGATGCGTTTTACGCCGGGCGGAATCGTGACGCCCGTGAGCTTGCGGCACCCGCAAAACGCGCCGTCGCCGATGCTTGTCACGCTTGCCGGAAGGGTAATTGCCCCAAGGCGTTTGCAGTCATAAAACGCCTTGCTCCCGATGTTCGTTATGCCTGCGGGGAGCGTTATGGCAATGAGGTTTTCACATCCGGAAAACAATTCGTCCTCGATTCTTGTTACGCCTTCCGGGATTACTGCCTTTGCAAGACTTTCACATCCGAAAAACACACGTTTTCCTATGCGCTCCACACTATCGGGAAGCGACAGTTCCGTGAGCCTGCGGCACCCGCGGAACGCATCGTCTCCAATGCTTGTTACACTTTCCGGGAGCAGGATTCTTTTCAGGTTGCGGCAGTCTGAAAACGCGCCTTCCCCGATGCTTGTTGCGCCGTCCGGAACCCGGATGCTCATCACTCCGCCGCATTTTGAAAACGTATGATCGCCGATGCTCATGACGCCGTCCGGGATCACAACGTCCGCATCGTTACCGGAGTACATTCTCAAAACGCCGTTTTCGATGATAAAATGATTTGACGGGTTCCCGATATCGGTGACGCCGTCCGGTATCGTAATCTGAGAGATTTCTGTCTCGTTCAAAAACGTGCGTCGGGCATAACACATGGGATTTGAATACTCGTCTTCAAATCTGATTCTACTCCATGCATCGACGTCGGTAATATACAAATCTGCAAGACGTTTGCATTTGAAAAAAGCTTCTTTCCCGATACAGGTAACACTTGCGGGAATTGTGACGCTCTTCATATTGATACATTCGGCAAATGCAAAAGCGCCGATGCTTGTAACACTATTCGGGATATTGACAGCTGCCAGTTTTTCGCACCGAAAAAAAGCCCGTTTGCCAATGCTCGTCACGCCGTTTCCGATCGTGACCGACGTCAGACTTTCGCAAAAATCAAAAGTGCTCGCTTCGATGCTTGTTACACTGTCCGGGATCGTGATGCTTGGGAGATTGATACACTCGTCAAATGCGGACACCCCGATATATATCACGCTGTCCGGGATTGTGATATCCGTAAGACTTCCGCAGCAAAAGAAAGCCCGATCGCCAATGCTTGTTACACTGTTTGGGATCGTGATTTTTGAAAGGCGGGGAAGCTCGGAAAAAGCGCCGTCCCCGATCGCAGTTACGCCGTCAGGGATCACAACGTCCGTATCGTTACCGGAGTACATTGTCAAAACGCCGTTTTTGATCAAAAAATGATTATCGTATTCCATTTTTTATCCTTTCCGCTTATCATATTTCTCTGCTGCCTCTTTGAGGTCGGCGGCGACGGTTTCCGCGAGCGATTGCGGCGAGAGGACTCTTACGTGGCGGGCGTACTGCATCGCCCAGTGGCGCATGGCTTCCAGATTCACGGTCACGCGGGCGGTGGCTTCGTCCTCGGTTTCGTCAGAAAACTTGATATCGTTCCCGAACCAGTCCATCACGTCGTTGATGATGTATTTTTTGAAACGGAACTCAACCGTGTCGCTCTCATCCTGAAACATATAGATATGTTCCGCCATGTGTTTGGGCAGATCCACGCCGTTTTTAAGTCCCCTTACCGTCTTCGACGGTCTGGCGGGGGAGTCCAGCAGACGGATCTCCGAAATGCGGTCCAACCGGTAGTTGGAAACGTCCTCCTTGCCGTCCAGATTGCAGATCAGATAATACCGCCCGTTCGCCGCCGCGATCTGGTAGGGGTTGATGATATATTCCCGCACGTTCCCGTCCTTGTCGGTACGGGGATGCTGTTTTTTATCCAGCCCGTAGCTCAGGTACCGGAAAGACACCTGCCTGCCGCGGCTGATGGCCTCGTCCAGCACCTCGATGGTGTAAAAGAGCTGCTTGTTCTCATTCGAGCGGTCCGGCAGGGTGCGGATGTGCTTCACCCGCGCCTGAAAATACTTGTTGGAGAGCCCTTCCAGCTTTTCCACCAGCTCTTTGCACTGGGCGTAGGGTACGTGCTTGGAGAACAGCAGACCGTCGATCAAGAGCCGCAGCTCCGCGTCGGTGAACTCCCGTACCAGATAGTAGTCCGAGGTGACCACGCTTTCCTCAAGCTCCCCGGTTTTTTTATTCGGCACCATGCGGATACTCTCGCTGTATTCGATCTCGTACCCCGCCTCCATCAGGTTCGTCAGGTTCCGGCGCACGGCCTTGCGGTCCGCCGTCATGCCGTATTCGGTTTTCAGGATTTCGATGATGTCCTTCTGGCTCAAACGGTGATCCTCATCCGTGTACTTCCTGAGAATGTCCAAAATGTTCATCACCAGCATCTTCTTCGGCTGCTGCGCATACATGTTTATTCACTCCAATCTGCCATCATTATATCATTCCAATACATAAAATACAACACCCCGTGCGGCGTTTTTGCCCCACGCCTCCGTATAGACTGTTGTTCGTGACAAAAACTTGCAAAAAACGTGCGGCGCGATTATAATGAAAGCGGTGATCATATGCTGTATTTATCCAAATCCAGATACTGCCGGTTGTGGCAGTGCCCGAAAATGCTGTGGCTGGACGTAAACCGCCCGGAGCTGCACGAGGCGAACGCCGCGGTGGAAGCGCGCATGCTGGCAGGCAACGAAGTGGGCGACCTCGCCATGGGTCTGTTCGGCGATTTTGTCGAAGTAACCGCGAAAAAGCCGGACGGCGGGCCGGATATCCCCGCCATGCTGGAACGCACGCGCGCGGAAATAGCCAAGGGCACGCCGGTGATCTGCGAGGCGGCCTTCTCCTGTAAGGGGCTCTACTGCGCCGTGGATATCCTGAAAAAAGAGGGGGACGGCTGGGCGATCTATGAGGTGAAAAGCTCCACCCATCCAGACAAAGCCGTCTATCTGGCTGACGTGGCGTATCAGAAATACGTGCTGCGGAACTGCGGCGTAAACGTGACCGGGACGTATCTCGTCACGATCAATAACGAATATGTGTTCGACGGCGCGCTGCGCATTGAGGAACTCTTCAACGTAACGGACGTTTCCTTCTGGCTGCCCTTTGAGGAGCGCAACGTCCCGGGCCTTCTGCAGACTGCCGCCGACGTGCTGAGAAGCGGCGCGGAGCCGGAAATCGATATTTCGGAGCGCTGCAGCGATCCCTACGGCTGCGAATACTGGGGCTACTGCACCCGCGCGCTGCCGGGGCCCAACGTGTTCGATCTCTACAATTATTCGTTCAAGAAGGCGCTGGATTGCTATTATGCGGGCGACGTTTCATTTGAAGATCTGATCCGGCACGGGCGCGTTTCCAACGAAAAGCAGCTGCGGCAGATCGACTTCCAACTGCACGACAGGGGGACCTATACGGACGAAGCGGCGATCCGCGGTTTTCTTTCGACGCTTTCGTATCCGCTTTATTTCCTCGATTTTGAGACCATGCAGCTCCCCGTACCCAAATACCCGGGTACGAAGCCCTATCAGCAGATCCCGTTCCAGTATTCGCTCCACTGCATCGAGCGCGAGGGCGGCGAATTAAAGCACAGGGAATTTCTTGCGGTATCCGGCCCCGACCCCAGAAGGGCGCTGGCGGAGCGGCTGTGCGCGGACATCCCGAAAAACGTATGCGTTACGGCATACAACAAGGGCTTTGAGTGCGGGCGCATCAGGGAGCTGGCGGCGGCGTTCCCGGATCTCAGCGAGCATCTGCTGAACATCGAAAGCAACGTAAGAGACCTGCTCACGCCGTTTCAGCAAGGCTGGTATTACAAGCGCGAGATGGGCGGCAGTTTTTCCATCAAAAGCGTGCTGCCCGCGCTCTTCCCGGACGACCCGGCGCTCAACTATCACAATTTAGAGGGCGTGCATAACGGCAGTGAGGCGATGGAGATCTTCCCGCAGATCGAACATATGCCGCCTGAGGAAAAAGAAGCCGCCCGCAGGAACCTGTTAAAATACTGCGAGCTGGATACGCTGGCGATGGTGAAGGTTTGGGAAAAACTGAAAGATGTTGTCAGCTGAAGCTGAGGGGGGATAACTGAAATGTTATATACATACGGCACAGAGCTCTATTCACATGACAAATCATTGACTTTGGGAGAGATGCGTACGGGATTTACCGAAACGATCGATCATAAGGAATTAAAACGCATCCTTGAAGAAAACGACTTCATTCCGCAACATAGCAATCAGAATGAGTTGTTTACCGCAGCGGTAAAACTCGCTTATTTTGATGCAAAGAGAACGTTCTCCGGAATCAGCAGGGAAAAAAACGGTTTGGATACTGCAATTTCAAACATCGCAAATTGTTTTTGCCGTTATTTTCAAAACATAGCGCCGACATCAGAAGATGAATTTTATTCAATACATTCAAAATTATGCAAGCGGGTAACAGAAGAGTTCCAATCCTTTTATTCGCTTATTTCATACGGACAAGCGCAGAAAATAGTGAATATGACTTTTAAATATTTATACTGCGCAAAAAACAGAGCCCCCAAATATGAATGCTTTTTTCAGTACTGCCATATGACGCTGGATTCTTATACGCTTGCGTGGTTTAAACACGACGTCGTAAAAAAATGGTGGAACAAAAAAGCAGAAAACAATAAAATCAACCTGACTGAGCTTGATGGAATCAAATGGAGCAGAATAAATGAAGATGGGGAAGAAGGAAAGCCCGAACATTTTTCTTATTCATGGTTTCAGAAATTGATCCGTGATTATCTGAAGGAAAATCCTGCGTATTACAGAGATTCAAACGGAAACCCGCTGCAGCCTTTTTTTGCGGAGTTCTGGATATGGCCGGAAGAGCAGCTAAAAGAATCGGTAAAGGAAATCGGCCGCCTGAATCAAGCGCTGAAAAAGAATATGATGTACGCTTCAACAGAAATAAAAAAAGAAATGTGCGGCGGTATTGAAAAACTGAAAAAAGAGTTAAAATAATCATGGAAGGATTTGGCGATTTATCATCATCGGATCCATTACAAAAACAGCGGCTCCGTCGTCAGGCGGGGCCGTCGCTTTTATTCGCTGCATTTTTGCGCTGAAGCCGATCGCGCTGCGCAGAGCGGGGGTTTTGACCTCCGGCAGCCCGATATCCGTTTCCCCGATGCATGTCAGCATTTGTTTCGTGACCTTTTCGGCGTCCATGGCGAGGAGGCGGCTTGCCATGTTCATCTTCGCCTGCTCCGCCGCGGAAATGCGTTTGCCGTCCGTTATGCCGCACACAGGGTGAATGTGCCGCAAAACGCAAATTTATATTTATTAAAAACAGTGTGTCCGGTTGCAAAATCCATAAATTTATGCTATTAATATAATATGTGTGTTATTCGTTTTAATTGTGCTTAAGGGGGTGCGCGCGGCAAATATGAAAATTGCGTTTTCCACGCTGGGCTGCCCGGATTGGTCGCTGAAATACGCCGTGGGGCAGGCGAAAAAACTCGGCTTTCAGGCAATAGAGATCCGCGGGATCAAAGACCGCCTGCGGTCGGATACCATCGAAGAGCTGCTTCCGGAAAACCGCGCGGCTACGCTGCGGTACGCGGCAAAAAACGGGATCGCGTTCTGCTGCCTCGGTTCCTCCGCGTCCTTTCACGAGGCGGATAAAAGCGATGAGAATATCGGGGAAGCGGTCTCCGCGGCAAGGCTTGCGGCGGCGTGCGGCATCCCATACGTCCGCGTTTTCGGCAACAATCTCGTTACGGATCATGAAGACCGCGAGATCGCCGGGATCGCCGCGCGGATCCGCACGGTCTGCAGCGAAACGCGCGGGCTGGGCGTGGGCGTTCTGCTTGAGGTCCACGGGGATTTCAACACGGGCGAACGGATCCTGAAAACCGCCGAATACGTAAACAGCGATAATTTCGGCGTTATTTGGGATATTCAGCACAGCCGCGAAGATCCCGTGCGCTTCTGGAACAGCACAAAGCACCTTGTCCGCCACGTGCATATCAAAGACAGCGTCGGCGAACGGCTTTGCAATACCGGAGAGGGAACGCTGCCGATCGCGGAGACCGTCCGTATGCTTGAGGCGGACGGCTACAACGGGTATTACAGCCTTGAATGGGAAAAACGCTGGCACCCAGAGCTCCGGAACGCCGCGGAGGAGTTTCCTTCGTATGCAGCTTTGATGAAAGAATACTTATCGGGAGGAGAAAAACATGGGGTTCAATAAACAGCTTGCCGAGGCAAAATTTGAGAACACAACGATCAAATTCGTGAATACGTTGCTGCTTAAGTTCCATAAGTTCAGGGCCGGGCGCACGGGCGAAAAGATCGATACCGATACTATGGTCCTCACGTTTGAAGACCATTTTAACGGGGACGCGCTCAACGGGGACGTCTGGCGCGCGCACAATTTTTACGGCGTGCGCAAGGGCGGGTACTGGAGCGGCTCGCAGCTCCGCGTGGAAGGCAGCAACCTGGT
>JAEEGL013314197.1_pt1 | contig 14174 bp, 14 predicted proteins | sample 9134231 | NCBI WGS metagenome assembly JAEEGL01 (sample SAMN16246548, study PRJNA631951) | gut metagenome | biome: gut microbiome; feature: rumen; material: fiber-attached | host: Bos | place: Iran: Karaj | collected 2018-10 | reverse complement strand
TCCGGCACTCGCCCATCTTATCATTTATTATCCCTATCTCATGCGGCATGTTTTCTTTTATTATTCCCTTTATATGCTGAGCTATGTACGGGCTTTTTCCTCCGCTTGTCACAGAGACTACAACATCCCTGTCTTTTACTATAGCCGGGAATATAAAACTGCAAAGCTCAGTATCATCCACAACATTTACAGGTATTCTGTGTTTACCGGCCAGTTCACTTACACGTCTGTTTAGTTCTCTGTCATTTGTAGCTGCTACTATCATGATATAGTCATCTGTTATATCAGTATCTTCAAATGCTCTGTTAAAATACAGGCTTGAAAGATTAATAGCAGTTTCTGTTGCTTCTTTTGCTATAAGTGTTATACGACATCCAAATTCCGACAGAATCTCAACTTTTTTGGTACCTTCTTCACCGCCACCTATCACCAAAACTTTTTTATCCTGTAATTCCACCATCATAGGAAAATATGCCATGTTCTTTCCCCTTTGTCACATATATTCTATTTAGAAAACACATACGGATACAGGTAGGTGTCATCTTCCACCTTTTTTATTGATACGCCAAATACGTTTCTAAATACTTCGTTATCCTTCACTATATCATCGGGAGTTCCGGATTTTATCACAGTCCTGTTATCCATGATGTATATCATGTCGCTGTATGCCAGGCTCTGTTCTATATTGTGACAGACCATAACAATCCCTCTGCCATCACCCGACAGTTTTCGAAGGATATCAAAAAATTCCTGCTGTACAGCCATATCCATGAATGTAGTCGGCTCATCCAACATGATCATGGGAGTATCCTGTGCTATCACCATGGCAAGGTATGCTCTCTGACGCTCTCCGCCCGAAAGTTCTGCAAGACTTCTGTTTCGAAATTCTTCCATACCGGTAAGCTTCAATGCCTTATGTACTATCCGCATATCGTTTTCAGACATACGCCTTAAGTTACCATGCCATGCATATCTTCCGTGTTCCACCAGAGTTTCAACATCTATTCCGGCGTTTTTTAGATTCTGTGGAAGATACGCTACTTCTCTGGCTCGCTCTATTGCTTTATATTCACGTGACTCTTTTTTGTTTATCAGGATATTCCCTTTATAGCGTTTTAGACCGGCAACTGTTTTTAGGAGTGTGGATTTTCCGCTTCCGTTTTTTCCGATGATAGACGTGATTTTTCCTTTTTCAAATACCATGCTACTGATACTAAACGGATCACCGTATTCATATTCTGTTGTCATATTCCTTATTTCTATCATAATTAGTCATTAATCCCGAGTCGTTTCCGTTTTTTTATCAGTATCCTTATAAGGAAAGGAGCTCCCAGAATACTTAAGAGTAATCCGCATGGTAATTCATACGGGAAAACCAGGAGTCTCGATAAAGTATCACAGAACAGTAAAAATGCCGCTCCTATCAGAGTAGAAAGAATCATTCCTCCCCTCGCTTTTCCTTTATAGACTAGGCGTACAAAATTAGGAACCATCAGTCCCACAAAACCTATTAGTCCGCACATACTGACCGCTGCGCCTGCCATAACCGAAGCACAAAGCAAAAGTATTCCCCTGTTTAGCTTTATATTTAGTCCGAGTCCCGATGCTGTCTCATCTCCCAAAGCCATAAGATCCATCGCCGGTGAAAATATGAATGATAATATCAAAGCTGCCACTATCACCGGTACTGCCAGTTTTACGGATGTTATCGGAACACTGGCAAATCCCCCCAGCTGAAATGCAGCTTTATCAGCCACAGTTTCCGGTTTTAATGAGATAATAACATCTATTATCGAAACGCATACCGCCGACACCGCTACTCCTGAAAGGATCACAGATGTTTTAGACATTCCTGTCCCATTCGAGAGTAAACTCACAAGAAACGTTACTGTCAAGGCTCCGATAAATGCCATAAGACACTTCAGCTCTGCCTGATAAGGAAAAATACATGCCGAGATAAGTACAAAAAGCCCGGCACCATTGTTTATTCCCAATAGGCCAGGAGAAGCTATTGTATTATTTAAGTTGTTCTGCAGTATATATCCCGATACAGAAAGAGCCGCTCCCGAAAAAAGAGCTGCCACTATTCTGGGAATACGGATATCAAAGACTATAAGCCTCTGGCTATCCGTACCTCCGCCGAATAATACCTCTATTATATTCCCTGTTCCAATGGCACTGTTTCCGCTGAATAATGCAAACACAATAACCAGAATCAGGATCAACGTAGCAATTACATATTTTCTCATCTGTCACCTGTACTAATCCAGCTTATCATACGATGTAACCCCTTACACCTAATCCAGCTGCGTTACAGTTATCTTCCCTCAAGTGGGAAAACGTTAAATGAAATATGACAATGTGAAAGGTTCATCAGTCATATAGCAATTCATAAGCCTGTCTGTAAGCCTCTCCCCAGTTAGCGTTAGGCTTGAGGCCGAACAGATCTTTTGAGAGCAGATAATATTTTCCGTTTTTTACCGCCGATAAGTTCTCCCATGCGGGTTCGGAACTGAAAATTTGTGCAAAAGAGGCGAGAGCTTTTTCTTCACTGCCTCTGGGTATTACAAATATATAGTCGGGATCATAAGCCACTATGGCTTCGAGTGACAATTCATCAAATGCGCTCGTATCAGCGGCAAGATTCTGCAGACCCAGATTATTAAATATCTCGCATGCAAAATAATCATTTTTTTCTACCTTTGATTTTGTGGCAGATACATGCAGGCAAAGATATGTTCCCGATTTCTTTTTGGAATCTGTATTTGCGATCACGGTATCTATTTCTTTTCTCACATCAAGCACATTTTTTTGATAAAGATCCGTTTTACCGGTTCTGGTTGTAAAATCGGTCATTACCTTTTCGTAATCTCCGAATCCGTCTATATTTGTATAATAAACGTTTATACCTATTCCCTCTGCTGCTTCTCCCAAAGCTTTTTGTGCCGGATCCGTGGAGAAGAGGATAAGTAAGTCAGGGTTAAGGGCTGCTATCATTTCAAGACTTACATGATCCATATCTCCCAAGGATACAGCGTCAGTATTCAAGCCTTCAATATCCATGGCGTCATCCGATGTCGCCACAAGTTTACCTCCGGCTAAAACCCAAAGTTCAGCATTTGATTTGGAAAGAGCTATTACACGTTCAGGCTTTTCGATATTTTCTTCCGATTCTATCTTCTGTTCCACCAAACCGGATGTCTCAATGTTTGTATTATCTGTTTCGCTTTGTTTTTCGTTTTCCTGCTTATCGGTTATGTTTTTAGATGGATCCGATGATTCAGAAAACTCTGTTGAAACAATGTTGTCACTTGTATTCTCTGAGCATCCCGACGTCGAAAAAATCATAACCATAATTACTGCTAAAGAGATAAATTTATTAATTCCAGAAATTCTTTTATTTTTCTTTGTTATATGCTTTCCAAACAACTTCATCCAATTTATCCTTGCCAACTCTGTCGATAGTGAATTTAAATCTTTCACTGGGCTTTGCATTTTCCCCAAAGAATTTTAATGTAGCATCACATATGTCGAACAGGGTTTCCTTATCTTCTATAAACGGAACTATCTCGGTTCCTTTATTGATTTTGTTTCCAAACAATCCACCGAAACTTACCAGATATCCAGGTGTCTTTTCATAAGCGTCGGTAGGACAGCTGAATGCACAGCGTCCGCAGTAATTACATTTATCATTATTGAGTATTACTTTACCGTCCTTGATCTCTATGGCTTTTTCACGGCAAACCTTTTCGCAGACACCACAGGATATACATTTATCCTCGACCCAGCTTACCTTAAGACCGCCTTTGATTCCCAGGTCGTTTTCTTCTGCCTTTAAGCAGTTATTCTGACATCCCGTGATACCGAATTTGAACTTGTGAGGAAGTTCTTTTCCAAAGTATCTGTCATTCAGTTCTTTTGCCAGTTCTTCGGTTTCGATACATCCGTTTGGACATACCGCAGCTCCCTGACATGCTGTGATAGTCCTGACTCTGGGTCCGCAGACACCGGGAGTCACATTCCCTACTGCCAGAGCTTCTTTTACTTTATCGATGTCTTCAAGTTTTATAAAAGGTATTTCTATTCCCTGTCGGCTGGTAAGATGTACGTATCCGTGACCGAATCTTTTTGCCACATCAGTGATGGCTACAAGCTGTTCCGCTGTAACCTGACCGCCTACTACCGACAGACGCAGTGAGAAATGATCCTTCTGCTTCTGCTTCATGAATCCGCCTTTTTTCAATGTTGCATAGTCAGTTGCCATTTTCAGTCTCCCACCTTTTTGATGTATAGTTCATAAGTTCCATCGCCGTTGTCCTCTAGCTTTAAAATCTGATGTCCTTCGTCTTTTATACTTCTCGGTACGTTTTGTACAGGTTCTCCGTCATTGATGTGTACCTGAAGAATCTGTCCGTCATCAAGTTCTTCAAGTGCTACCTTTGTCTTTACAAAAGTTACGGGGCATACCACATCTGTGATATCCACTTTATCATCTACTGTAAATCCTAAATCTGCCATATTTGTTGTTCTCCCTATTATTTTTTAATGTATTACATATTCCCCGGTCGTAATCATATTATATATTTTTATTATTCTGACCCAATTAGATTTCCAAAAAACATCAAAGTATTATCAATTCTTCCTTGCGGACTACCTTCTCTCCATCCACCGTTTCCACATGAAAAGCATTGAGTACGGGCTGTTCTTCAGCGAGGGATATGATAAGGTAGCTGGCTTTGCTGTCATTTGCAAGCCTCTTATCCTCCTCGGAAGGTCTGGAAGGACTCTCCGGATGTGAATGCCAGTTTCCGAGCGGCTGAAGAGCATTTGCTCTCATGTCCTTGATAGCTGCCAGCTGTTCTTTGGGGTCTATAGAGAAATGTTCGTTTGTATGATCGATATTTGTAAGAAGATAAACCTTCTTAATCTCTCTCACGCCGTCTTCTCTATCAGTCCCGGCTATCAGTCCGCACGCCTCATCCGGTCTTTCTTTCAATGCATGCTGATATATTTTTTCAAAATCTTCTTTTTTTATTGTTATCTGCATTTTTCTGCTCTTTCTCTACTTTTTCAGTGTTTTTTCATATCACAGGCTGCCTGCTCGTAATCGATAAGCTTCGTGATAGTAGGTGTATCAGAACATACAGCACATCCCTTGCCACGAGGTGGAAGCTTGATCTTGTGGAATTCCATTTTCAGTGCATCATAGGTTAAAAGATATCCGGATAAAAGTTCTCCTACACCCGTGATATACTTTACTGCCTCCATAGCCTGAAGAGAACCTATAACGCCGCCCATAGCTCCTATGACACCGGCCTGCTTACATGTGGGTACCGCATCCTTGGGGGGCGGATCTTTGAAAATACATCTGTAGCAGGGGCCCTCTCCCGGAAGAATAGTCGTGAGCTGTCCCTTAAACCTTATAATACCTGCATGGCTCAGTGGCTTTTTAGCCATGACGCAGGCATCGTTGATCAGGAATTTTGCAGGGAAATTATCGGTTCCGTCAAGGATAAAATCGTAGTCCTTGATCATATCCATGATATTGTAGCTGCTTACAAAATCATAATATGTATTTACCTGCACATCGGGATTTATAGCCTTCATGGTCTCAGCTGCTGAATCCACTTTTCTTTTTCCTATGTCAGCTGTGGTATGGATTACCTGACGCTGAAGATTTGATAAGTCAACCACATCCGCATCTGCAATTCCTATCGTTCCAACACCAGCTGCCGCAAGGTATAACGCTGCAGGTGCACCGAGTCCTCCCGCACCTATGATCAGCACTTTTGCGTTCAGGAGTTTTTTCTGTCCCTTGACGCCTATCTCTTTTAGTATGATATGTCTGGAATAACGCTCCAGCTGTTCATTCGTAAAAGCCATTATCTGCTTCCTCCTCCCATGAAGTAAAGGAACTCTACCTCGTCGCCTTCTTTAAGTACTGTAGTCTCAAACGCACCCGAATCAACAAATTCCTCATTCACGGAAACTGTAACATACTGGGGTGTCTCAACATTTTCAAGTTCGATAAGTCTTGCGACTGAAATACCGTCTTCAAATTCTTTTTTCTCTCCTGCAACTATTAATCTCATATCTTTCTCCTTAAATTCATTTTTATCTTTTTTTATGATACTTTTAATTCACTTCAAGAATGCTTTCAACGTTTTGGTCAAAGTCACCTCGAAAACGCCTTCAGCGTTTTCTCGGTAACAAAACGATGCTTCGCATCTTCTGTTTTGTTATATAATATAACACCATGCATCACTCTGATGGAATTCCTCTTTCTTCATCTGATTATTCGTAGTACGATACTCCATCTCGGGGTTTTTTATGCTTACTCTTGTATCGGCAGGCACTGAACCCGTAATAAAAGTATTTCCGCCAATCACTGAGTTCTCCCCTATGACAGTATCACCGCCAAGTATCGAGGCTCCGGCATAGATTGTGACATTGTCCCCTACAGTAGGATGACGTCTCTTTCCCGACAGCTTCTGACCGCCTCTGGTTGAGAGTGCACCCAAAGTCACACCCTGATATATTTTTACGTTTTTCCCTATGACGGTAGTCTCGCCGATAACTATTCCAGTGCCATGGTCTATAAAGAAATACTTATCAATCGTTGCACCGGGATGTATATCTATTCCGGTTTCCGAATGTGCATATTCCGTCATAAGTCTGGGGATTATCGGAACTTTTAGCTTATACAGTTCGTGAGCCAGACGATATACCGTGATAGCCATAAGCCCCGGATATGCCAATATTATCTCTTCATAACATCCGGCAGCCGGATCACCGTCAAATGTCGCTATCAGATCCGTCTCTATGTTTTCTCTGACCTCGGGAAGTTTTTCAAAAAAAGCAGTACATATTTCGTAGCCTGTATTTATACGTTCTTCTTCCGACATTGTGTCGCGTTGTACAGAAAAATCCAGCGCCAGTACCACCTGTTTATGTAAATTATAGTAGAGATCCTCTATGGCCACTGCCAGACTGTTTTTCAAATTATAAATCTTGTAAGCTCTCTCCTTAAAATAACCGGGATATACTATCCTTATCAGTTTATGAAGAATTTCCTGTACCTCAGCCTTATCAGGTTTATTATAGATATTGAATGCATCTATGTTCTTCTCTCCGTCATAATCCGACAGAATCTTCTGAACTATCCCGTCTATTCCAAATTCGATTTTCTTTTCTTCCATCATTTTCTCTGTCTTCCTGTCTACATCTATCAACTTATGATACAGATTGCTTCGTCTCACAAGGCTTTTGCAATCATAATGGTATATCAAATTTGGCTTCTTAAAGTAAATTTGACACTCAAATACTATAATACTATATACCCAGTATGTCAATAGGTTTATTGAAAAAATTTATATTTTTCTACAAAAAGTATACTTTGTTATCATTTTTACTTATAAAGAGCTGTTTTTTATCGCTTCTGTAAAATCAGTTATCAGATCCTCCTTGTCTTCTATTCCGACACTGACTCTTATCGTGTCTTCAAATACGCCTGCTGCCTCCATCTCCTCTTTTGAAGATCGGATATACAGGGTGGATGCCGGATGGATGACCAGTGTCCTCTGGTCTCCTATATTACTGGCTATCAATGCATACTTTAGGGAATTGATGATCTTAAATGCTCTTTCCTTCGAACCTGCCCTGAAGTTAAATATTCCGCCGCCGTATCCGTTTAGTTCTTTTTTTACATATTCGTGATAAGGATGGTCGTCGAGTGTCAGGTAATTCACCTTTATGTCAGGAATTTTGCTGAGAGCCGCTGCCAGGGCTGCTGCATTTTCACATATTCTCTCCATCCTGAGTCCCAGCGTATCTATACCTATAAAAGACAGGAATGCATTCATCGGTGCCATACAGCCGCCGAGATTTTCCCACAGGTCCGTACGAAGTCTTACAGAGAACGCCATATTTCTGTATTTCTTAAATTCAGCAAGAGCGGTATGTTTTTCAAAGTTCCACCGGAATTTACCTCCATCCACTATGATACCGCCTACAGAATTGCCTCCGCCGTTTATGTACTTCGAAGTGGAATGTATGACTACATCTGCTCCGAGTTCCAAGGGTCTGGCCACATAAGGGGTTACAGTTGTAGAATCAACAAACAAGGGGATTCCTGCTTCATGTGCTACTTCTGCCGCTCCCAGGATGTCGAGGACCGTAAGCGAAGGATTGCTGATAAATTCACCGAATACCACTCTGGTCCTTTCATTTATAAGATTTTTTATGGTATCCCTGTTCAACTTATCTGCAAACACTGTATGTATACCAAGCTTTTCCAGGTCATGGAACAGGTCTATCGTACCACCGTAGAGCCCGTTTCCTGCTATGATCTCATCTCCGCTCTCGCATACCGCAAGTAACGCCGCGGTAATGGCTGCCATTCCACTGCTGCAACAGATAGCTCCAGCACCGCCTTCAAGTTCATTTACCTTCTGTTCGAAAGCCGCTACGGTGGGATTTCCGATACGGGTGTATGCATAGCCCATGCTCTTATGAGCAAATACTTTTTCGAGTTCCTCCATGCTTTCATACTGAAAAGCCGTCACCTGTGATATGGGCGGAAGGATTTCCCTCTGCCCGAAGCCTTTTGATGTTTTCCCATGTAAAAGTTTAGTATTGAATCTACAGTCAGTCTCCATATAATCATACCTCGATTTTGATTTCAATTTGGTTCTTTATTTGTTTTTGTTCTTTGCGCCATTATAGTACAGAAACCGGTTATTGAAAAATATGTAAAATTTAGTATCTGTTATCATTTTTTTTGATATTAAAAATTTTTCTATTGTAATTTAATCCGGGATATAATAATATATACATATAATACTTTTTTTATGCAATATTACTACCTCTTAGAAAGTGAGCCAGAAATGTCAAATATTGAATTCAGTACATCAATGTACCCGGTGGCACCGCCTTTTGACATAGTATATAAACATGAAGCAACGGATCATCCCGTGGGACCGCACTCGCATAATGCCGCAGAGTTGTATTATACTCTCACGGACCTGCCCGACGTGCTCCTGAACGACAAAGTACTTGAAGTAAAAGCAGGTACTCTTCTTGTGATACCCACTTTCTGTACCCATCAGCTCTATCATGAAGCCGGGAAAGTATATGAACGCTATATTTTCAGCATCAATACGCAATGGCTGGATTCCGTTTTCTGCGAGGGAGCAGCTGATTTTTCATATCTCGCGGATTCACCGAATCCTATTCTCATAAATATAAGTCAAAACATGAGAAAGGAAATAAAAGAAAGCTTTGATAAACTTATCAGCATAAAAGAAAACACATCTATCGAGGCTATGTCTGCATTCATGGACACACTGGCTCTGATCCACGGTATGACCAGAAAGATGAACCTGAAAAAGAATCAGGAGCTTCCGATATCACCTTCCCAAAGAAAAGTAAATGATATCATCAGCTTCCTTAAAAACCATTTAAACGAAAATATCAGCATACCCGATGTTTCTGCCCATTTTTATCTGAATCCCGACTACCTTGCTAGGCTTTTCAAAAGCCATATGCATATATCTATAGGTAAATATATAGCACTGCAAAAAATAAGTGCTGCCGAAGAAATGCTCAGAAACGGCAGCACTGTGTCGGAAGTCCAGGAAGCCCTGGGTTATTCCAGTTATGCTTATTTTTTCAAAAACTTTCAGAAAATCACCGGCATGTCACCCAGCCGCTACAGAAGCCAGTTCAGACTTTAGCCATGACAGGACGGCGTCTCTAAACCCGTCATATCTTTCGGGATGTTCGGTTCCCATGGCCGAAATGTACATATCACTGTCAAATCCGATCCCCAGCTGGAACCATTCGGCATTATTGTAATCTTCGGCTGTTTTTTCATAGTCATACCATTCTATGACCGAGAAATCATCTATTATCTTCCTTAGTTCCTCAAAACCCAATTTTTCATCCGGGACATGGAGGTAATACTTCTTTTCTCCTTTTTCAAAATACTCTCCGCTAAAGGAATTTATCGTCACATCAAAATTCTTCTCACTGACATCTTCTTTTCTTATGATGATGCGGTATTCGTCCTTCCCTGAAGTGCCGTGCTGTATGATATTGAGACTGAACGACTTTAAGTTCCCCTTAATACCTTCGGCTACAATCTCCTGTCTTTTTTCTTCCAGTGCCTCATCTCTTATGGGATCCAGCAATCCTCTCATATCCGAAAAAAAATCTCCATACCTGTCGGGTGTCGATGCATACCCATGCGCATACAGGGATTCTCCGTCATTAAACTTTATCTTCAGAGTAAAACTGTCTCCGTCCAGTACATTTTTTGACACCTTGTCATAACCGTCCCATTCGGCCAGACGATAGGATTTATACAATGTATTTAAGCTGTCAAGCAGTTCCTGAGTACATTGCCCGGTAAGGGTCCCGTAAGCTTCCTTATAAAGCGATTCATATGATAAAACTATCCCTTCGCCCGTATTCTCGACAGTATAGCTATAAATGTCAGCCCTGTTACTTCCGGATTCCGAAAACACAAACTTCTGTATCCCGCTCTCATTATCTTTGGCACGTTTCCCTGCACCGCCTGATCCGCTCGTGCATCCGCCCAGAATCAAAGATACCAACCCCATAATTATCACTACCTCCATCAGTCGTCCCGTTTTGGTCATTCACTCATCTCCTAAAAAATTTCAAGTGCCTTTTTATTCCCAAGGCACTTGAAATATCCCCAATAACATTTATTCGGTAATGTCTGTAACAGTAGATTTTCCCTGAGGATCGATTTCTTCCTGTTTAAGGCATTTACCCAGATCGTCATATGTGTATTTTGTCACATATGTATCGCCTTCATCATTGGTCGTGGTCTTCTGAAGAAGGTCACCCTTCTTGTTATACTTGTACTTTGTAACACTGTAGACTATACCATTATATGTGACAGTTTCTTCCGTAACAAAGCCTTTGGAATTATACTTATAGTTATCATAATAACTGCTGTCAAATCCAAGTGCTCCGTAAGAGGTAACCCTGCCCTTTTTATCATACTCATATCTTGTATCACCTACAGGTTCTTTACCCTCTTCAAAGGTAGAGGTATAGAATACTATACTTTTTACCTGTCCCTTCTTATCGTAATCGATAACCTGTTTTGTAAAATCGCCATCAATGTCACTGTATACTTCCACAGCGTTGCCCTTTGAGTCATATTTGTATGTTGTTACTGTTTCCCCTCTGCCGGACACTTCTGATATAGATGCAACATCTCCGTTTGATTTATACTTAAATGTAATATCAGCACCAAAATCACCAACGGTATCTTTTACAGTTGCTATACGTCCGTTTTTATCGAACCCATATATATAATTATGGTCATATCCGTACTCATCGGTATAGGAAATAGTTGCGGTTTTCTTTTTTGAATCAAATACGCTTGTAGCTACATCATTACCGATATAAGAAATGACAATCTTATCTACTTTAGCACCTTTACATACCTTATAGCTCAGATTTCCCTCCATAGAAAGGGGATTCATCACTTCGAGCTGCTCGATATTTTTATTCTTTGCCAGGGTAAACTCGCAAAGATCTGCCTGAAGCAGGATAGTGTTGCCGTTTGCGCTCTCGGTATAACTCTGTGCATCCTGAATATCGACCAACAGGAACTTTGCTTTGTTGGTAACACGCGCTCTGTGTGCGTCTATGATAAGCATCTTGTTTTCGGCGTTTTTATCAGCCTTAATGGTAACTTTAATGTCTGCTTCGGTCCTTAAGATTATGGTGGTAGCTTTCGAATTCTTGATTGCTGCTGCAAGTTCCTTTGAAGTAGAAACCCTGACGGTCTCACCCGAATCGGCGCTGACAGGTACCACATTCACGATAGCGGTCACAAATAATACGGCAAGCATCATCATTAATACTTTGCCCAGATACTTTGATCCTTTGAATTTCATTTTCAAAACCTCCTGTAATCTCATCTTTAGTCCCCGGCGTTTAACCGGAACAATATAAGAATATTATCATTAAAACATCAAAAAAGCAATAAAAAATGCTTTCTGAGCCAATATTTTATTAACATTAATAAAGATTACTTCAGGATTTCATCAATGGTCGATACCGTACTGAAGCATCCGGGGTTATTTGCCAGTATTTCCTTCATCTTGGACAGTTCGAAATAGTTGATATAACATATCACCGTCTTGTTTTCACCGGCTATGGCTCCGTATGAGTTCATAAGCGTACATGTCTTGTTCAGTTCCTTTTTTATCGATGCTATCAGTTCTTCCGGACTCTTCGTGATGATGGTCACCTGTTTTATAGCTTCAAAATGATCCGTAAAGTGGTTGATGATCGACGTAGCCACCACGTATACCAGAAGGCTCATCAGTGCGGCATTTCTGTTTATAAGAAGAAATACGGCAGCATACACGCATGCATTAAAAACTATTAGGATCGGTGTCATGCTGAAGTTATTCCCTGTCTTGTCCGACAGCTTTTTTACCAGGATATTTGCAAATATCTCAGATCCATCGATACATCCTCCGTAACGAAGGATAAGCGAAAGGCCCGCGCCAAGTATTGCTCCGCCGAATACCACGGCCAGGAAATGCTCGGTATTCAGTTCAAAAGGTATCTTTTCAAATATCGAAAGACCTATCGTATAAAAGAACGACCCCAGTATCGCCTTGATGCCGAATTTTTTTCCCAGCACCAGGAATCCCGCTATAAGGAACGGCAGGAATATCAGGGCCACGCAAACTGACAGGTTCATGCCCGTCAGTTTGTTTATGACGATAGCTATACCGGCGGTCCCGTAGTCTATGGCATCATTCGGTATCAGAATGCAGACTACGGAGAAGCTCGCCATAAGAGCTCCCACCGCTATCATCAGATATGATACAAAATCTTTCCAGTTAAAGTGTGATTTATTCATAAGCTATCCTTCATCAAAACTATTTAGTAGTTTTCCAGGAGCCGTGTACGCAGCGCTTCTATGTTATCATCTGTAAGTCCCATTCAGACTTTATATATGTCACTCCTTAATAAATGATCTGTTTTTCTTCATAAGACATATAAATGCTATTCTATAAGCAAGCACACGTTTATATTCAAAATTTTTGCATCTTCATAGTATAAAAATATAATAACATAAAACAGCCTGTAACACAAGTAATTGTTATAAACCAAAGTGACTACAGACTACTATGATACCATTTGACTTTATTCTCCGATTGTGATATTATACTTTGCAGTTTTGCAAAATCAAAGGAGGACTCATGAAAATCAAAAGACTTATAAGCCTGCTATGTATCCTGATGACCTGCGCATTGGTATTTTGTGCCTGCGGATCAAAGGAAAACAACGGGGACAACAATCCTACGGATATTAAATCCGATACTTCGGTAACTGCTACAGAGAATTCTGACAAAACCCCTGTAAAGCCTGCAGACAGCAATTCCGATGATACCAAGACAGATGGCAATAGCTCAGATATCATTAATACTGATACCGATCAGAAAGATGATACTCTGGATCAGGCTCCTGCAACAGAAAATGTATCTATATTTGCATCAATGTCAGAAACCACCGACAGACTGGTAAAAGAAGCTATAGAGCAGTATAACGCTGACGACTATACTCCTTTAAGCGAGCCTGTAAAATACAATGTACTGTGGCTGGGATATACTCATGTTACATATGAAGATCTGGACTTTAGGATGACCGATTTTGACAGAGAGTATCTGAAGGCTGTAGCTCTTAATTACGAGAAATGCCTCGAGAGCATTACAAACCATAGCCTGGATATTACTGTGGATTTATATTTTATAGATGATGCTACACCTCTTACAAAGACATCCGGTGACGAATGGCTATACCTTGGACAGGATACTATTCAGCCCACTGTTGACAAGTATTGTGCAGAACATGAATATGATACTGTTCTGACTACCATACAGACTGCCTGTGATGAAAACCGTGAAAGAAATGAAGGCAAAGAACGTTACGGCACCAACTATGCCATACTAGGAATCATGCTTTCCGATATGAATTCATCGATGGGTTACTCGACTTTTGACCTGGGTATTCCCGCAGAAGGAACATATCCTCTGGCAGATCCCGAGGTTCCGTCCCTAAATGCGACATCCGTAGCTGTACATGAATGGATGCATCAGCTCGAACCCTTGGGA
>JAEEGL012502173.1_pt1 | contig 14174 bp, 12 predicted proteins | sample 9134231 | NCBI WGS metagenome assembly JAEEGL01 (sample SAMN16246548, study PRJNA631951) | gut metagenome | biome: gut microbiome; feature: rumen; material: fiber-attached | host: Bos | place: Iran: Karaj | collected 2018-10 | reverse complement strand
CTCGAATGAGTGATTGATGCCGATCATACTATCCGGCTTAAGATTCTTAAAAAAAGTGAATGCAAAATAATTGCAACCATTTTGCAACCACTAAAAAAGGGAACCCACTGTTTAAGCGGATTCCCACATTTTATCGTCTACTCCAGCTCTATCGTCCCCGGCGGCTTACTTGTCAGATCATAGAATACCCTGTTTACTCCGCGGACTTCGTTGATGATACGGCTCATTACGGTCTGAAGTACCTCGAACGGGATGTCTGCCGCTTCAGCTGTCATGAAATCGATCGTTTTGACTGCTCGCAGAGCTATTGCATAATCATAAGTGCGTTCATCACCCATAACTCCGACACTCCTCATATTGGTAAGTGCTGCAAAATACTGATCCGGCATCCATGGCGGATTATCATCCTCTGTACGGCTGTGAATATGCTCATCCTCACTAACCCCCGGAATTGCATATTCAACTATTACCGGAAGCTGTCTCCACGCATCTGCCGCCTTGGCTACCTCTTCCCTGTATATCGCATCGGCATCCTGGACAATCCGTACCTTTTTTGCAGTCACTTCACCTACTATCCTGACGCCGAGTCCGGGTCCCGGGAACGGCTGTCTGTATACAAGCTCCCTCGGAAGCCCCAGCTCAAGACCTGCCTTTCTGACCTCATCCTTAAACAGATCCCTGAGAGGCTCTATTATTTCTTTAAAATCAACATAATCCGGAAGACCTCCGACATTATGATGGGATTTGATCACAGCAGATTCTCCTCCAAGCCCACTCTCTACCACGTCGGGATATATGGTACCCTGTGCAAGGAAATCTACCGTTCCTATCTTCTTTGCCTCTTCTTCAAATATCCTTATAAATTCTTCGCCTATTATCTTTCGTTTCTTCTCCGGTTCACTTACACCTGCAAGCTTCTTATAATACCGTTCCTGAGCATTGACCCTTACGAAATTAAGGGAAAAACTGCCCTTTTCACCGAATACAGCTTCTACCTCATCACCCTCATTCTTCCTGAGTAATCCGTGGTCCACAAAAACACAGGTAAGCTGATTGCCCACAGCCTTTGACAATAATGCCGCAAGAACCGATGAATCCACTCCTCCGGATAGTGCAAGCAATACCTTTCCATCTCCTATCTTCCCGCGGATTGATTTTACAGTGCTCTCAACAAAAGCATCCATACGCCATGATCCGCAGCATCCACAGATATTTCTTACAAAATTATATAATATCTTTGTTCCCTCCAGAGTATGAAGAACCTCAGGATGAAACTGTATTGCGTAAAGCTTCCTGTCGTCATCCTCTGCTGCGGCTACAGGACAGTTCTCAGTATATGCCACAGTCTCAAATCCGGGAGCAAGCTTTGAAATATAGTCAAAATGGCTCATCCATACCTGTGTTACCAAGGTATCCTTTTCATCAAAGCTTTTATTGGCTCTTTCCTTGTCACTAAGTACGTCTGAATAGCTTTCCCTCGGATCTATCGAATCCCCGACGCTCTCAAACAGCCTTGAATTTCTGTTAACAAGAGTTCTGGTTTTACCATACTCCCTTGCCTTTGCTCTCTTAACCTCTCCTCCAAGAACCAGGTTCATTAGCTGTGCTCCATAACACAGTCCGAGTATAGGTACACCTATTTCAAACAGTTCTCTGCCTGCAGACGGTGCACCGGCTTCATAAACGCTGTTCGGACCGCCCGTCAGTATTATTCCCTTAGGGTTCATTTCCCTGATCTTTTCTATCGGTGTCCTATACGAATATATCTCGCAGTAAACATTACATTCCCTGACACGCCTTGCCACTAACTGGTTATACTGTCCGCCGAAATCAATGACTATAACCTTTTCCTCATTCATAATCAAGCACCATCCGTTTGAAACTGTTAATTAGCTATTCATCGCCGTTAAATAGTATACTATCCATATAATCTATCTATTAAATTGATATACTCTCCACAGCTATAAGAATCATACACTTACAAACAGTCTCTTTCAATCGCGATAATAAACAAAATTTGTAATGTTTTTTTTCTCATAAAGTGTTATTATTAGGAAATGTAGGAGGCTTCAGAGCATGTTCAGACAAAAGAAAGCCGTTAAGCAGGGACTTCGCATTATAATCGTGGGTTGCGGCAAGGTCGGATCCACTCTTGTGGAGATCCTAAGCAACGAAGGAAATGATATAACCATAATAGACAAGAATCCGCAGAAGCTGGAGGCACTGACCAATACCTTTGATGTAATGGGAATTGAAGGAAACGGAGCCAGCTTTACTACTCAGGAGGAAGCCGGTATAAAAAACGCCGACCTTATGATAGCGGTAACCAATTCCGATGAACTTAATCTGCTGTGCTGTACTGTAGCAAAACAGGTTGGTAACTGTGCAACCATAGCCAGAGTGAGAACTCCCGAGTATAATAAGGAAGTTCAGTATCTTACCGATCAGCTCGGACTTGCGATGATCATAAATCCCGAGTTCGAGGTAGCCAAGGAAATATCCCGTATTCTTTATCTGCCTTCGGCTCTCGAAGTCAGTTCATTTGCCCACGGACAGGCTGAGCTTATTAAATTCAAGATCTACGAGGACAGTAAGCTTAACGGAATCCGTATATCTGAACTCTCCGCTGTGATCAAAACCAAGATACTTATTTGCGCGATAGAACGTGATGACAAGGTTTTTATTCCATCCGGTAATGACCGTATCCTGAGTGGTGATATTATTTCTTTTGTCACCCCCAGAAAACAGGTTAAGGATTTCTTCACCCAAATAGGAGTAAAATCCAGCAAGATTAAAGAAGTAATGATAATCGGAGGCGGAAAGGCCGCTTATTATCTTTCAAATATGCTTCTTAATATGGGAATGTCCGTTAAGATAATCGAGACAAACAAAAACCGATGCGAGGAATTAAGTATTCTTCTTCCCAAGGCAATAATAATAAACGGTGACGGCACCAATGAGGAGCTTCTCAAGGAAGAGGGAATCACAACTGCTCAGGCCTTTATTCCCCTTACCGGAATTGATGAAGAAAACATAATCCTTACCCTTTATGCCAAACAGGTATCAAGCGCTAAAGTAATAACCAAAATAAACCGAATCAACTTCCGCGGTGTTATCAGTAAGCTGGATCTTGGAAGCATTGTTTATCCAAGATATATTACAAGTGAAGCTATAATTGCATATGTAAGAGCCAAGAGGGCATCAATGAATTCAAATATAGAGGCTCTTTATCATATGTACGATCACCAGGTTGAAGCAATAGAATTCTTAATAGACAAGGAATCCACCGTAACAGGCCAGACACTTGCAAGGCTTCCGCTTAAGAAGAGCCTCATCATTGCCCTAATAAACAGGAGCGGTAAGATATTCATGCCCAGCGGTTCTGACAGTCTTATGGTTGGAGATTCCGTAATGATAGTAACCACCCATACGGGCTTTAATACGATACAGGATATATTGGAATAGGTCTTAAGCCTGTTCCTTTTTAAGGAGCATCTAAATGAATAGTTCTGTAGTTCGCTACACATTGGGACAGGTACTGAAGATAGAATCTGCTCTTTTACTTCTTCCATGTGTGGTTGCACTTATATATTTTGACAGAAATGGCATATATTTTCTTATTGTGGCCGCAATGTGCGGACTTCTTGGTTTCGGAATGACACTTGTCAAACCTTCCTCCAATGTATTTTATCTTAAGGAAGGATGTATAATAACCTCTTTAAGCTGGATACTGCTGAGTTTTTTCGGTTGTCTCCCGTTCTATTTAAGTAATTCTATCCCGTCAATGACAGACGCACTGTTTGAAACAATATCCGGATTTACCACAACCGGAGCCAGTATTTTAAGCGAGGTGGAATCATTGAGCGCATCAATAACCTTCTGGCGCTGTTTCACACATTGGATCGGCGGAATGGGCGTTCTCGTTTTCCTTCTTGCCATCATTCCTATAGGCGGCGGTTCACAGATTAATATAATGAAGGCAGAAAGCCCCGGACCGTCAGTCGGTAAGCTGGTTCCCAAGATCCGTTCAACGGCACGCATTCTTTATATTATCTATTTTGTACTTACAATAATTGAGATAATCTTTCTTGCATTGGGAAAAATGCCTTTATTTGAAGCAATCAATACCGCAACCGCAACTGCCGGAACAGGTGGTTTCGGAGTAAAGAATGACTCACTGACAAGTTACTCCCCCTATATTCAATGGGTTGTTACAATATTCATGATACTTTTCGGAGTTAACTTCAATGCCTATTATCTCCTTCTTTTCAGGCAGTTTAAGAAGGCTTTTACAATGGAGGAGGTTGTACACTATTTTGCCATTATCCTTATTGCAATTGCCATTATCTTCACAAGAATCGTCGGAAACTATCAATATGCGGCCGATGCTTTAAGGGATACTGCTTTTCAGGTTGCATCCATCATCACAACAACAGGATTTTCCACAGCCGATTTCGACCAATGGCCGGCTGTATGCCAGACTGTACTTGTATTCCTTATGTTCATAGGTGCCTGTGCCGGTTCCACAGGAGGCGGTATCAAGGTTTCAAGACTTATAATACTACGAAAAACAATAATAAAAGAAATGACCTCATATATTCATCCAAAGAGCATTAAAAAGCTCAAAATGGACGATAAACCAGTCGAACATGAAGTATTGCGTGCAACCAATGTATTCTTTATAACTTTTATACTTATCTTTTCGGTTTCAATTCTTCTTATAGCTATTGATGGAAAGGATCTTGTTACGAACTTTACGGCAGTCGCCGCCACAATGAATAATATAGGACCCGGTCTTTCTACGGTGGGGCCTACACAGAATTTCAGTCATTTCTCAATGTTCAGTAAATATATTCTTATGTTTGACATGATAGCAGGCCGTCTCGAGTTATTCCCGCTGCTTATGCTCTTCCATCCTGAACTGTGGAAGGAAATGTACAGCCATTACATAAGAAAATTCAATAAATAAAGAAAAGCCGGTATCCAAAGATTGGAAATACCGGTCTTTTTTTATACTTTTCCTTTACACTATTCTTCTGACAGTCACTATCGATCTGTACAGCGCATTGCTTATCTTTATTCCCGAAGCAGGAGTACTTGCATGTACTATCTTTCCTCCACCGATATAAATACCCACGTGCCCTCCGTAGTAAATGATATCACCGGGCTGAGCTTCCGAATAACTGACCTCTCTTCCTACGGTAGACTGTGAATAGCTGCTCCTTGGTAAAGAATATCCGAATTTACTGAATACAGCTGATGTAAAGCCCGAACAGTCAGCACCCTCTGTCAGAGACGTACCGCCGGCAACATACGGATTTCCTACATAATTGCAGGCAAAATTAGCAATCTCCTGGCCCTTTGCTGCATTTCCCGGAGAAGCACCGGTCGGCTTTTGAGAACTGCTTTCCTCACTCTTCTTCTCCTGAGACTCCGATGATTCCCTGTTATCTGAATCCTGATCTTTATTATCGTTGTTTTCTGCTGTTTCTGCCTGTTCTTTGTTCTCGTGATCCCTGTTTTCCTGTTCTTCTGTATTCTTCTGCTCTGACTCTTCTTCCTGCTTCTTCTTATCCTCTTCAGACTTCTTTTTTGCTTCTTCTTCTGTTTTCTTCCTGGCTTCTGCCTCCGCCTTCTTTTTAGCCTCGGCTTCAGCCTTCTTTCTTGCTTCTTCTTCTGCTTTCTTTCTTGCTTCGTCGGCCTCTATCTGTTTAAGAACCGCCGTCTGTTGCTTTATCTGAACCTCGTATTCATTAGCCTTCTTCTTAGCGGCACTTAACTGTTCATCAAAGTTATCAAGTGTGCTCTTTTTTTCATCTATAAGATTCTGAAGTTCCTTACTCTCGTCAATATACTCATTCTGCATTTCAACGAGTTCTTCTTTTTCATTTTCGAGCTTTTCCTTTAATTGTGCCTCCTGCTCCTTGGTATGCTGATAAGTCAGTAACATCTCCCTGTCATACTCATACAGCAGCTCAACATAATCGGTTTTATTTACCAATTCCGCAAGACTCTGTGACTGAAGGAACATTTCAACATATTTCTTATCTCCCTTCTCATACATGAACTTAATACGTCTCTTCATGGATTCGTATTGCTGTTCTTCTTTTCCTTTGGCCTCATCATATTCAGCCTGTGCATCATCTATTGCTGACTGTTTAAGCTCAATATCCCCTGAAATTAAATCAACCGTAAGAAGGAGGTCAACCAGCTGAGCATCTATCTCAACTATTTCCTCCTCTACGGCCTCTCTGTTCTCTTCAATATTCTCTATATTACTGTTTACGGCATCCAGGCTCTCCTGTGCTGCCTTCTTCTGTGCCTGAGCTTCTTTCTTCGTGGTTGCGGCTACGTTCATAGCCGGTGTTACCGTAAGAACCGAAGCCATGACAAGCATGATCATCCGTTTCTTCATAAACTTACCCCTTATGCCGAATAGCGACTTAATTAAATATACTGCCCAAATATATACACAGGATCCCTCATACCTATGCATATAAAGCGTAATCTTCTACTTTACGCATAATTATCTGATAATATTTTAACACGATTGTAACTTCTTTGTAAATAATTATGTTAACAGGTTCACAAAAGAATCACAGATCACAATTATTAACTGTCCTCGGGAAAGGAATGACATCCCTTATATTTCCGATTCCCGTAAGGTACATAACACATCTTTCAAAGCCAAGGCCAAAACCTGCATGGCGCGCGGAACCATATTTACGAAGATCAAGGTAGAAATCATAATCTTCCTTCTTAAGTCCCAGCTCCTCCATTCTTGCAAGCAGCTTATCGTAGTCATCTTCCCTCTGGCTTCCTCCGATTATCTCACCGATACCCGGAACCAGACAGTCCATCGCCGCTACCGTCTTACCATCCTCATTAAGCTTCATATAGAAAGCCTTTATTTCCTTAGGATAATCGGTAACAAATACAGGACGCTTAAATTCCTTCTCGGTTAAGTATCTTTCATGCTCTGTCTGAAGATCACAACCCCAGAATACCTTATACTCGAACTCATCATTGTGTTTTTCAAGAATCTTGATAGCATCCGTATAGGTTACATGTCCGAATTCCGAACTCACTACATGTTTTAATCTGTTTATAAGCTCTTTATCCACAAACTGATCAAAAAACTTCATTTCCTCCGGAGCATTTTCAAGTACATAGTTAATAATATACTTGATCATACTCTCTGCAAGTATCATATCATCCTTAAGATCGGCAAAGGCCATTTCAGGCTCGATCATCCAGAACTCTGCCGCATGTCTTGTTGTGTTGGAATTCTCTGCCCTGAAAGTCGGACCAAATGTATAGATATTCTTAAAAGCCATTGCATAGGTTTCACCGTTTAGCTGGCCACTTACCGTAAGATTGGTTTCCTTACCGAAGAAATCCTGGGTATAATCTACTTTTCCGTCCTCAGTTCTTGGCAGTTCATTCATATCAAGCGTGGTGACCCTGAACATTTCGCCGGCACCTTCACAGTCACTGCCTGTAATAAGCGGTGTATGTACATATACAAAACCTCTCTCCTGGAAAAACTTATGAATGGCGTAAGCTGCCAGTGAACGCACGCGGAATACTGCCTGAAAGGTATTGGTCCTTGCTCTTAAGTGAGTTATGGTCCTTAAATACTCCATTGTATGTCTTTTTTTCTGCAAAGGATAATCAGGTGTGGATGCTCCCTCTATCACAACCTCATCAGCCTGTATCTCAAAAGGCTGTTTGGCCTGTGGTGTTTCAACCAGGGTTCCTGTTACTATAAGAGCTGCTCCAACATTAATCCTGTTTATCTCATCAAAATTATCGAGCTTGTCTCCGTATACTATCTGCAGAGGCTCAAAGAAAGTTCCGTCATTCATCACTATAAACCCAAAGGTCTTGCTGTCACGAATACTTCTCACCCATCCTCCGACCGTAACTTTTTTATCATAATACTGCTCTCTGTTTCTGTATAATTCCTTAATTTCTGTTAACTCCATTATGCCACCGCCTTTTCTTTTATCTGTATTTATCTGCTCTTTGCTTCACACTCCGCAGCAAGAGCTGTTAATCTTCTGTTTTGATCACTGCCTGATCTGCCAGGAATTCCTTAACCTTGGACATGAGAATGTACTCCTTGAAATCATCCATATTTATCGACTCCATAAAATCCTGTACCGATTCATAATTATACATTTCCACATATTCCTTTGTTGCCTTACTGATCTCCTCAGGCGTTACCTCTATGTTCTCAGCCTTGGCAAGAGCCATCAGGACAAGGCTTTCCTTCGCTCCATCCCTTGCATAGTCCGCTGCCTGTTTCTCGAACTCCTCCTGAGTCATACCCATAACCTGGTTCAGATACCCGTCCCAGTCCAACCCGTAGGACTGAGCAAAAGATTCTGCATTCTTTCTGATAGTTTCATTCTTTATGTCAATAAGTTCTTTCGGAGGATCTGTCTTTAATTCCGAAGAATCAAGCACCTGCTGCCACAGATCTATATACATTGCACTGTCGGCATATTCCACAGCATTCTTCTCAAGCTCTTCTTTAATTGATTCTTTGTATGCCTCTACTGATTTAAACGCTCCATCGGTTGCCTTTTTTACTGCTTCATCTGTCACCTCAGGCTTTTCCTTGATCGAATTGATCGTCACCTCGAATACAACCGGCTGTCCCTGAAGGCTTTCATCATTGGGATAATGATCGGGAAAAGTAAGATCAAGCTCTGTCTTATCTCCGACCTTCTTACCAACCAGTCCTTCCTCAAAACCCGGGATGAACATCCCCGAACCTATTGTTAAGTCAAAGTCCTCCGCTGTTCCTCCTTCAAAAGCCACTCCGTCTCTTTTTCCGACAAAATTGATATTTACTATGTCTCCATCCTTTATAATATCTCTGTCCGTGATCTCTTCTGCTGTAAGAAAGGATTCGACACTGTCCATCAGCTGCGCCTGTATATCCTCTTCACTGACTGCCGTTGAAAGTCTTGTAACCTCAAGTCCTTTGTAATTACCGAGCGTTACATACTTTTCGGGTTCTATACTGTCCCATATACTTTTCGCTGCAGACGAAACTGCCTCTGCCGCATCCTTTCCCGCTGTGGCATCAGTACCGTTACAACCCGCCAATCCAAAGCACAAAGCCAGTAAAAAACCTGTTATCGTTCTTTTTTTCATAATACTCCTCTTTCTTATATAATTGCTGTTTGCATTTTTCACACTCTTGTCAACAGACTTCGTACAATGTTATAACACACAAATACCCTAATTTAAAGGTTTTTCGTACATCATTGTTTATTTTCACATATCATAGACAAAACGTAAGCCAAAATACAATCATCATTCTTGCATATATGATAATCTATATGATAGAATATTAAAGTCTGATTAACAGAAGATGCGAGAATTAGATTCTTGTTAATAAATGTCCAAAGGAGGTGAGGATTTGTCATCGGCTACAATTACATTGATCGTAGTTGCCGTACTGCTGATAGGCGTGATCGTTGCCCTGTATTTCTTAGGTAAGAAGGCTCAGAAAAGACAGGCCGAACAGGAAGCACAGATAGCTGCCACCAAGCAGACCTACTCCATGCTGATCATCGACAAAAAAAGGATGAAGCTGAAAGATGCCGGATTGCCCTCAATAGTTCTGGAACAGACTCCTAAGATTTTAAGAGGACGCAAGCTCCCGATAGTAAAGGCAAAGATAGGGCCTCAGGTAATGTCCTTGATATGTGACGATAAGATCTTTGATCTTGTTCCTGTAAAAAAGGAGGTCAAGGCATCCGTAAGCGGTATATACATGGTGGATGTAAAGGGTCTTAGAGGCGGCAACGCCAAGGTTGAGGAAAAGCCTAAGAGCAAATTCAAGCAGGCAGTTGAAAAGCTTCAGGAAAAAGCAGGCGCAAAACCAATAAAATAAGGAATACAGCGGAAAAGGACGGTTGATCTCCGTCCTTTTCTTACTTTATTATATGTGCTATACGCTGCTCCAAACTGTTACTCATAATCGAGCATCTCATCCATATTTTCATTGAGAGCTCTGACATATTCAAGCATTTCATCCTTGATCTCGGGATTTCTCAATGCAAATTCCACATTAGCCTGTATAAATCCGCATTTTGTGCCCACATCATATCTGTGTCCTTTGAAATCATATGCATACATCGCTTCATCCTTCGACATACGTCTTAATGCGTCCGTAAGCTGTATCTCTCCACCCGTTCCGGCATCCTGAGTCTCAAGATATGAGAAGATCGAAGGAGTTATAATATATCTTCCGAGAATCGCTATATCGGACGGAGCATCTTCAACAGCCGGTTTTTCAACAAGATCCTTTACCTTGTATACTCTATCATCGATAAGCTTGCAGTCTGCTATACCATACTTGTTAACAACCTCATGCGCTACCTTCTGTACACCAAGGACCGATGTTTTATATTCATTGTAAACATCGATCATCTGACCGATGCATGGCTGCTTGGCAACAACCACATCATCACCCAGAAGTACGGCAAAAGGCTCATTTCCTATGAAATGCCTTGCTGTAAGTATGGCATGACCAAGACCTCTTGGTTCCTTCTGCCTTATATAGTGGATATTTGCCATTTCGGATATTTCCCTTACCATATCAAGCATTTCCTGCTTGCCGCTTTTTTCAAGCTCCAGTTCCAGCTCAATAGAACGGTCAAAATGATCCTCTATAGATCTCTTATTCCGACCGGTAACAATAATGATATCCTGTATTCCGGATGCAACAGCTTCTTCAATTATATATTGGATGGTGGGCTTATCCACTATCGCAAGCATTTCCTTCGGCTGTGCTTTTGTTGCCGGCAGGAATCTCGTACCTAGACCTGCTGCCGGTATGATCGCTTTTCTTACCTTCATGCCTTTTCTCCTTATATTATTAAATTATTGGTTTAGCTTTTTCGGATTCTCAGCTTAATATGATCTCTTCGCTGCCGTCCCTTGACTGTATATCCATATGCAGCGTACAGTCTGCTATATGTTCATAATTTACATCCAAAGAATATGCTATATCTACCTGTATGCTTTCATCATTCTCAACCACATCAACCCTGCTTGCATCAACACCCAACAGCATGCTTCCGTAAGGAGTGATGTAGTTGGTCATATTTCTCTTATTCTGTTCAAATGACATATCAACATTGGTAAAACCACTCTTTGTGATATGGAACTCATCCGAATCAAATCTTGCAATATTTTTCGTTACTTCTTCCTGTTCCCCGAAAATCTCATCATATAAGAGGTAATGCTTATTATTCTTCTTATAATAACTTCCGCTTGTAACAAGTTCTATCTTATCAGATTCTCTGTTTTTATCTGACTGTATTCCTGATATGGTGATCAATACATCCTTTTTCATAATATGCCTCCTGTAAGGACAACTATAAGGATTGTATACTTAATCATATGTAATTGCAAGACTGTTCCCTGCTGTTTTACAGCTCCAGATGACTGATCACATTCTTCTCCTGATTGTCTATATGTGTTTCAATGGCATCACATGCATTGGCCTTATCGCCTTCTATAATGAATTTTATTATTTTCCTGTGTTCTTCTATAAGGCGGGCATGATTTCTGCTGTCCTTAATATATTCGAGCCTGTATCTGTACATCCTCTCTGCCAGATTGTTTATCATCTGCATCAGCCTTCCGTTTTTCCCTGCCTTAAGGATCACATCATGAAAGCACACATCTGCTTCCGCGATCGAGGTTGCATTCCCTTTTTCAATCGAATGCTCAAACTCATCCTCGGCATTTTTAAGAGCTTCCTTTTCTTCTTCCGTTATCCTGTCACAGGCAAGACTTACAGCAAGAGAATCCAATGACTTCCTTACTTCTAGAACATCTCTTAAATCCTGCTTGCTTATCCACGCCACTTCCGCACCCTTACGTGGAATCATAGTTACAAGGCCTTCCAGCTCCAACATACGGATAGCTTCTCTTATAGGAGTCCTTGATACGCCAAGCTTAGCGGCAAGCGGAATTTCCATAAGCCTTTCTCCGGGTTTTAAGTCACCCCTTAATATTCCCTGTCTTAACGTATTGAATACAACATCTCTTAAAGGAAGGTACTCATCGGATAATAATTTAAGATCAGATTCTTTCATTTCCACTCTCCCTCGTTATCAAATGAAAAATATTTTCGTATGCTTATTTCTATTCTTCTTTATTATACGGTTCGGTAATAAAAACATCTTGAGCAAGTTCTTCTGCCATTATCATCCTGGCTGTCTCATCTGCTTTAGTATTGTCATCATACAATCCAAAAACAGTCGGTCCACTTCCACTCATGAGTGCTCCCATCGCTCCGTTACCCAACATAATTTCTTTTATTTTCTTAATGATGGGATATTTCTCCTGTGTTACTCCCTCCAGTGAGTTACCCAACAATTTCGATATCTTTTGTATGTCTCCCTCTTTGATTGCCGCTGTCATCCCATCTACATCAGGATGCTTCTTATCCTTAAGACTGTCATACTCTGTATACACATAACCTGTTGAAACACTTATTCCCGGTTTGGCTATAAGGATAATACATCCGGGCATATTGGGAAGCGGTGTCAGCACCTCACCTATTCCCTCTGCCAAAACAGTGCCGCCCATTATACAGTATGGAACATCGGCTCCTATCTTAACTCCCAGCTCTCTCAGCCTTTCATCCGTAAGCCCGCAGTCAAAGATTCTGTTCATTCCCTTAAGCACGGCTGCAGCATCCGTACTGCCACCTGCCATACCTGCAGCTATCGGTATTTTCTTATCTATAAATATATGTATGCCTGTTCCGATGCTGCATTCCTTCATTATAATATGAGCTGCCTTAAATACCAGGTTATCCTCATTGACCGGCAGAGTCATCGAATTGGTTTCCACAATTATACATGGTTTTTCGGTATCCTGCTTAAATGAACTGTTCTCTGTCTTTTCTATAATTATCTTATCCGACAGGCCTATCTGCTGCATCACCATACGTACATCATGATATCCGTTGTTTCTTCTTCCTGTAACATCAAGTGAAAGGTTGATCTTTGCAGGAGCACGCATAACGATTCTGTCCATTTTTCACCCCTTTTAATAGCTACAATCCAGGATTGTATTCTGTATACAATCTTATATTAAAATCATAACATTGATTTAAAAAAAAAGCTAATATAAATATAAATTAAACCGATATAAACAATGAAACCTATTATTATCCGATGTATTTTCCTTCAGAGAAGCAAAAATCAGAGAATAATATATGGTTTCATAACTTTCAAACCGTCATAAGTATAACCTTATGATCAATCCAAGGAGGGATAACTATGAGTGTGAACGGAATTCAGGGATATTCACAGGTTGATGCATATCAGGCATACAATTCCGTGAAGAAATCCACAAACGAAAAGAAAACCGAAGATACTTCCTCCTCTTCCTCTGCACAGAAAGCGGCAGAAACAGGTGTCATATACGAAAAAAGCTCCGAAGCATCTCAGGCTGCGGCCAAACCATCGATCTACAAAAAGCCGAATACGGCTCTTGTAGAGCAGCTTAAGGCCGATCAGGATGCACAGAAACAGAAACTGATGGATATGGTTCATGATACCCTGTCCGGCCAGTTCTCTGCTTTCAAAGCAGCTAACGGTGATGACGAAGACAGTATATGGCGTTTCCTTGCAAGCGGTAAATTCACGGTTTCATCCGCTGCAAAGGAGGAGGCTAAGAAAGCCATTTCCGAAGACGGTTTCTATGGAGTAAAGAATACTTCCGACAGAATCCTTGAAATGGCCAAGGCATTGACAGGGGGAGACCCCAATAAGATCGAGGATATGAGAAATGCCTTTAAGAAGGGCTTCGATCAGGCTACAAAGTCCTGGGGACAGGCTCTTCCGGAGATTTCTTCAAAGACATATGATGCCGTTATGGAAGGCTTCGATAATTGGGCTAAGGAATCCCAGGCTTCATAAAATTGCTAACCTCTCAACAGGCTGACACCATATTTCTCCATAAGCCGGCGAAATCCTTTAAATAAATTGTCGGCAAAATAATGACAGAGACACGAAATCCATATATGATTGCCGTGTCTCTGTTTATATTTTCTTATTTTTATACTTCCTTAATGTTTTTCATCCGTCTGTCCTTAGATAACCAATACATGGTTTTCTGTATTACATCCG
>JAEEGL013666283.1_pt1 | contig 14175 bp, 13 predicted proteins | sample 9134231 | NCBI WGS metagenome assembly JAEEGL01 (sample SAMN16246548, study PRJNA631951) | gut metagenome | biome: gut microbiome; feature: rumen; material: fiber-attached | host: Bos | place: Iran: Karaj | collected 2018-10 | reverse complement strand
TCTTCGATCTTCGGCAGCATGCGGTCAATGGCAAACTTATCATTGTTTTCGCACAGGGAGCCGGTCACATCATAGCAGTGATCCGCCGGCTGCTCTTCCTTGCCCAGGACGGTGATGTGATGATAAGCGCCATAGAGCGCCGGCCGCATCAGGTTGGCCATGCAGGCGTCCACACCGATGTAGTCTTTATAGATGTGTTTGGCATGGATGGCCCGCGTCACCAGATAACCATAAGGGCCGGTGATCATGCGGCCGCTTTCCATGCGCAGCCCAACCTTGCCCAGACCGGCCGGGATCATGATGCTTTCATAAAGCTTGCGGACCCCGGCACCGAGTGCTTCCAGATCCACCGCCTCTTCCTCCGGACGATAAGGGATGCCGATGCCGCCGCCCAGGTTGAGAAACTCGACGGCTACGCCCGTCTTTTCCTGCAGCTCCACCGCCAGCCGGAACATCATTTCTGCCGTGTGCAGCAGATGCTCCAGAATCAGTTCGTTCGAGACCACCATGGTGTGCAGACCAAAACGCGAAACGCCCAGCTGGCGGCAGCGCGCCACCGCCGCAAAGATCTGCGCCTTTGTCATGCCGTATTTGGCTTCTTCCGGCTGGCCGATGATGTCGTTGCCACCCGCCAGCAGCGAGCCCGGGTTGTAGCGGAAAGAGATCAGCTCCGGCATTCCCGCCGTCTTTCGCAGAAAGTCGATATGCGTCTCATCGTCCAGGTTGATGACCGCATCCAGCGCCCGCGCCTTATGATATTCTTCCGCCGGCGTGTTGTTGGAGGTAAAGCAGATCTCCTCGCCACGCATGCCGGCAGCTTCCGCCAGACAAAGCTCTGCCAGGGAACTGCAGTCCGCTCCCAGCCCCTCTTCCCGCAAAAGCTTCAGGATATGCGGATTGGGAAGCGCCTTGACGGCAAAATATTCCCGGAAGGATGGCGCCCAGGCAAAAGCCGCCAGAAAGCGGCGGGCGTTGGCCCGAATGGCCGCCTCATCATAAAGATAAAACGGCGTGGGATATTGCTCAATGATGCGCATCATCGCTTCTTTGCTGCACGGGACTCTCTTTTCCAAGATCAGGGCTCCTTCCGTGCCCGGCTGCCGCCGGGAAATTAAGTATTATTATGCAAGAATCTGCAATTTTTGTCAAGAAAAAAGACGGGCCGTCTTAAATGCGCCCGTCTTTCATTTTTTAGCCTTGATCATGGAACGTCATGATTGATGTTCATGCGCATAGATGCATTCCCTGAACCAGGAAGCCGGGATGATGGCAGCCGTCCCCTCTTTGTCCGTCAGGACGGCAAAGACGATGCCGGCAAGCGTGCCGTCGTCCTTATAGACCGGGCAGCAGCGGTGCGCAGAAGAGACCGCTCCCTTCACATAGCTGATCTTGCCGTCCCAGCCGGCAAGGGAACCGCCGCCTTCCAGAACCGCCTGGCAGACGGTCCAGCCCTCGCCCAGCGGATCGCCGATGAGATAGACCTTCTCCTCCCGGTAAGCATCGCGGGAAGCAAGCTTCAAAGCAGGCAGCTCACCTTCCGCATCCAGCCAAAGCAGGGCCAGACCGGGCTTTTCATAAAGATCAACGGCAGCTGCCTGGCAGACCGTACCGTCCGCCAAAATCAGCTCCGGCATTTCTCCTTCCCGGATGGCCGCAGCATCACAGACATAGAGACCGGAATCATCCACATTGACGGCATAAGCATGGGTGTCGCCGCACTGCACTTCCGCCAGCACTGCTTTTTGCATCTGCACCATTTCTTCTTCCAAAGCGCTTTCCGAGTTCGCCATGATGCGGGCAAGCTGATGATTGGTCATCGGCAGGATGATGATCACCGCCAGGAACAGCACGACGATGGCAGCAAGTATGGAAACAAGGCGCAGCTTGCGCTGACGCGGTGAAAGATCTTTCTCCTCCACCGGTGGCGCATACTCGATCTCCTGCACCTCCACCTCAAAGGGAGCCCCGTTCTGCTTGCGCTGATGTTCTTCGTAGCTTTCTCCCCAAGGGATCTCCTGATTCCAGTACGGCGACTGTTCCAGGAGCTGTCGGCGGATCTTCTCCGCCCGGCTTTCTTTGCTCTTTGGCATATCCGCATCCTTTCCCGGCAGCTTTTCTCCGCTTAGTTTTCCGCCCGTTCCTGCAAAAGCTGCAGGAGCGTCTGTGCAGAGACAGTGCGCCAATCTTCTGTCCATAGCAGCGGCCGGACGCCATGCGCCTCCACCGCCGCCCGTCCCGGGCCATAGCCGAGGAAGGCGACACCGTTGGCTTCTGCCGCCGCCGCGTCGATCCAGGCGTCCCCTGCCGCCAGCCAATGTCCTCTGGTGATATAAGGGAAGAGCTGCATCATCACCGCCGTTCCGTCCGGCGCCGGCTTCAGCGCCGGCAGCTGCTCACGTCCCATGACTACGGAAAAACGCTCGAACAAGCCCAGCTTTTTCAGTGAATATTCCGCAACGCTCTGTGCGTTGTTCGTAAGCAAAGTCAAAACAAAAGTCTCTTCCAGCCTGCTCAGCAGTGCCTCGATGCCAGGCTGCGGCTGCACGTCGCGCTGGCCGTCCAGCTCACACTGCTCGATCAGCGCCCAGGTGGAACGGATGAGATCCCCTTTTCCGGGCACCTTTTCCGCCAGGGCCATGATCTCGGAAACGGTGAGTTTTTCCGCATCCGGCGGCAGACAGCCGCCGGACGACAGATTTGCCATCACTTCCCGTTTCATGCGCACGAAATCGATGTGGGAATCGATCACCGTGTTATCCATATCAAATATCATTCCGTAGCTTTGCATACTTGATTCTCCTGCCCGGAAAAAGGTTCCGGGACGTCCGGTTTTTTCTTTTTTGTCGAGAGGCCCCAGAAGACCCCGGCGATGCTGATCAAGCCGCCTAAAAGCTGCAGCGGGCTCAGGCTCTCCTGCAAGATCAGCCAAGCCAGCGCCAGGGACCAGAGCGGCTGAAAATTGATGAAGAAAGCTGCCCGACTCGCACCGATCCGGCTAATGACCAGGCGCCAGAGTACAAAGGACACCCCGCCCGGCAGCACGCCCAGATAGATCATGCTCCAATAAGAAAGCGCATCAAAGGAAAAATAGTTGACGCCCTCCCGCAAAGAGAGCGGCAGAAAGAGCAGACAGGCCGTCGAAAAGATGATCGTCGTCATGAAAATGGGGTTGATCTCCGGCGGCACCACGCGGTTCAGCACCGTATATAGCGCCCAGCCGGTGGAAGAAAGCAGGAAAAGCAGATCCCAGGCGTTGAAGTTCACGCTCCGCAGGGAAAGTATCGAGTCTCCGCAGATGACAAAAGCCACGCCCAAAAGGGAAATGAGCAGACCGGATATCTTGCGCACGGTCAAGCTTTCCTTGACGATCAGAAAAGCAAAGATCGTGCAGATCAGCGGAGTGATGGAATTGACCAGGCTGCTTTTCATCGCCGTGGTATACTGCAGGCCGACGCCCAGGATGAGATTAAAGCCAAAGGCGCTGCAAAGCACCATCAAAAAGACCAGCTTCCAGTGTGCGAGCAAAGCCCGCCAATCTGCCTTCGTTTTGCTGAACGCCATCAGCAGCCACATAAAGCAGGCACAGAAGAAGGTACGGAAAAAACAGATGGTGTAAGGCGGCACCGTCTGTACCACATAACGCGTGATGACGAAACTGCTTCCCCAGATGATGGTGATGACGATCGCCAGCAGATAAAATTTGAGGTTCTTCGAGAAAGACATCACTCTTCGCCTCCTCTTCCGACGCTTACTGCGCCGTCAGCTCCGTCCAGATGCGGTTGTATTCCGAGATGAAGTCGCCCGGGTCACGGAAGACTTCACAGTTTTCCACCACGCTGTCGTCCGGATAAGCCGCTTTGTTCTCGCGGATTTCTGCCGGCAGCAGCTTGTAGGTCTCCGTATTCGGCGTGGAATAGCCGATATAGAGCGTATTCATCAGCGCGATCTCCGGATCGCACATGTAATTGATAAAGGCTTCCGCTTCGGCCTTGTGCGCGGCGTCAGCCGGGATGACCATGGAGTCGATCCAGTAATTGCTGCCTTCCTTCGGCACCGCATAGGCCAGATCCGGATTTTCTTCATACATATACATATAGTCCCCCGACCAGACCACGGCCAGCGCCGCGTCGCCGGCGATCATCTGGTCCTTCACTTCATCGACCAGATATGCTTTGACCAGCGGTTTCTGTTCCGTCAGCTTCGCTTTCGCCGCTTCCAGCTCACTCGTTTCATGAGAATTCATGGAATAACCGAGAAGCTTCAGCGTAACACCCAGGGAATCGCGCGGAGAGTCCAGCATGAAGATATCCTGCTCATATTTCGGATCCCAGAGGATATTCCAACTGTCTACCGTTTCCGTCACCTTTGTCGTGTTATAGCAGATGCCCACCGTCCCCCACATATAGGGCACGGAATACTTGTTGTCCGGGTCAAAATCTGCATTCAGCAGCGTTTCATCCGTATAGCGGGCGTTGGGGATATTATCGTAATCCAGTTCCGCCAGCAGCCCTTCGTTGATCATCCGTTCGATCATATAGTCCGAGGGGATGAGCAGGTCATAGCTGGCGCCGCCGGAAGAGATCTTCGTATACATGTCTTCGTTGGTTTCAAAGGTCGTATATTTCACATGGATACCGGTATCTGCTTCAAAACGGTCCAGCACGTCCGGATCGATATAATCGCCCCAGTTATAGACCAACAAAGCATCTTTGTTGCCGCAGCCGGAGAGCATAAGGCAAAGAAGCCCGGCAAAAATCAAAACAAGCAGACAGTTTCTTTTCATTTCTCGACCTCCAGAAATAAGCTCGGGGCAAGCCCCGGAAAGCACTCAGAAACGGACGGATTCCGGCAGCTGCGCTTTGCGCGCTTTGCTGCGGGAGCGCCAAACGACCAAGAGGAGCCCCAGCATCACCAGAACGAAGAGTATGGTGCAAATGGCGTTGATCTTGGGGTTGATGCCGCGGCGCGCCATGGAATAGATGGTCATGGAAAGCGTATTGATGCCGGAGCCGCTGGTGAAGAAGCTGACCACGAAATCGTCCAAAGAAAGCGTGACGGCAAAGAGGAAGCCCGTAAAGATGCCCGGCATGATCTCCGGGATCACCACCTTGCGGAAAGCCAGGAAAGAGCCCGCGCCCAGATCCAGCGCTGCCTCGTAAAGATGGCTGTCCATCTGTCCCAGCTTCGGCAAAACACAGAGGATGACAAAAGGCGTACAGAAGCTGATGTGCGCGAGCAGGATGGAACCGTAGCCCATCGTCACCCCGGAAAGGATGAAGAGCATCATCAGTGAGATGGCCGTAACGATATCCGGATTCAGCACCGGCAGATAAGTGATCTGCAAAACGGCAGTCTTGCGCCAGCGCCCCATATCGCTGATGGCCAGCGCCGCCATCGCACCGATCAGCGTGGAGATCAGCGCCGCCAGCAGTGCAATGCTCAGGGTGACCAAAAGCGCATGCATGATGGCTTCGTCTGCAAAGACCTCCTGATACCAGCGCAGCGTGAAGCCCGTCCAGTTGGCACGGGAACGCGATTCGTTGAAGGAATAGACCATGAGCACGATGATCGGGGCATAAAGGAAGGCAAAACCAAGCCAAAGCCAGAGTTTCTTCAGCGCTTTCATCCGAAGACACCCCCCTCTCCGTCCTTATCCTTGTTGAAGATCATGGAGATAAGGATGAGCAGCATCAAAACGGCGGAAAGTGCGGAGCCAAAGCCCCAGTTGCCGGTATAGACATATTCCCGTTCGATCAGATTGCCGATCAGCGTATAATGACCGCCGCCCAAAAGGCGGGAGATGACAAAGGTGGAGATGGCCGGCATAAAGACCATGATGAAGCCGGAACGCACGCCCGGCATGGAAAGCGGAAAGGTGATCCGCCGGAAAACGGTAAAAGCATCCGCACCCAGGTCCTCCGCCGCCTCGATCACCGCCCGGTCGATCTTGCAGAGGACGGCATAGATGGGCAGGACCATAAAGGGCAGATAGTTATAGACCATGCCCACGATCACGCTGCCGGAAGTGTAAAGCATGGTATACGGCCCCAGACCGACGGCCCCAAACAACATGTTGAGCAGGCCGTTATCTTCCAGGATGCTCATCCAGGCATAGGTGCGCAGCAGCATGTTCATCCACATGGGCAGGATGAACAGAATGATCAGCCAGAACTTATGTGAATATTCCTTGCTGGCCAGGATCATCGCCAAAGGATAGCCGATGAGGAAGCAAAGCAAGGTGGAAAGCCCCGCCATCCAGAGCGAACGCCAGAGCACGCGCAGATAGACCGGGTCCAGCATCTGACGGAAATTATCCAGAGAAAAGACCCGACTCGTCCCCGCGTCCACCGTGAAGGCATAATAGAGCACCAGCAGGAGCGGCAGCACGATGAAGATCCACATCCAGATACGATATGGCCAGAAAAAGGCTCCTTTTTTCATTCCCCTACCCCTTGTGCATGACATGAATATCATCCGGCTCCAGGTCAAAATCCACGTGGCTGCCGATGCTCTGCGACTTGGTGCTGTGCACCAGCCAGCGGAAAGTGCCGGAATCGAGCACCATCTCATAATGCACACCTTTGAAGACGACAGAATCCACCACGCAGCTGATCTTGCCGGAGCCCGGCGGCATGAGCTTGATGTCCTCCGGACGGACCACCACATCCACCGGCGCGTTTTCGCCAAAGCCCTTGTCCAGGCAGGTAAAGGATACGCCGCCGAAACGCACCAGAAAGTCCCGCTCCATCACGCCTTCGATGATATTGCTTTCCCCGATGAAATCCGCCACGAAAGCGTTTTTCGGTTCGTTATAGATAGACTGCGGCGTGCCGATCTGCTGGATCTCACCGTCACGCATGACCACGACGGTGTCGCTCATGGTCAGCGCCTCTTCCTGATCGTGCGTCACATAGACAAAGGTGATACCGGCCCGGCGCTGCAAAGCTTTCAGCTCCAGCTGCATCCCCTGCCGCATCTTCAGGTCCAGCGCGCCCAGCGGTTCGTCCAGAAGCAGCACTTCCGGCTCATTCACCATCGCCCGGGCGATGGCCACCCGCTGCTGCTGCCCGCCGGAGAGGGAGTCGATGCCGCGGCGTTCATAGCCATCCAGATTCACCTGGTGCAGAGAATTGCTCACCCGCCGGCGGATCTCGCTCTCTTCCAGCTTCTGGATGCGCAGTCCGAAGGCCACGTTTTCAAACACGTTCATGTGCGAAAAAAGCGCATAGTGCTGAAAAACGGTATTCACTTTTCGCTTGTTGGGCGAAAGCCCGTTGATGCAAGCACCGTCAAAAAGGATCTTGCCGGCCGACGGCTGTTCAAAGCCGGCGATCAGGCGAAGCGTGGTCGTCTTGCCGCAGCCGGAGGGGCCCAGCAGCGTCAAAAACTCATTTTTGCGGATATAGAGATTGATCCCTTTCAAGACCTCGTGTCCGCTATAGCTTTTATGTAGATCGACCAATTCGATGATATTGTGCGCCAAACGTTCCCGCCTTCTTTCCACTAAAAGCTGGGCGGCGCCGCCACCCAGAGAAATTTTGCCGTGCTTTTGCCGTCATTGCTGATGTGATGCGGCGCGCTGGCTTTATAATAAAAGCTCTCGCCTTTTTTGCAGCGATACCGCTTTTGCCCGATATACAGACTGAGCGTGCCGGAAAGCACATAGCCGAACTCCTCGCCCGGATGCGGCTTTTCTTCCGGCGTGCGGCCGCCGGCAGCCAGCTCCACCAGCATCGGTTCCATGTCGTTTTTCTGCGAATTCGGCACGATCCAGTCGATGCGGCAGCCGGTCTCCTTGTCCTCCTGGACAAAAACATCCTCTTTGCGGAAAACGATCTGCTCATCCTCCGCTTCGTTGAAGAAATCACGCAGATCTGTCCCCAGGCACTCCAAAACATCCCGCAGCGTCGCGATCGAGATAGAAGTCTGATCCCGCTCCACCTGGGAAATAAAGCCCTTTGTCAGTTCCGCTCTTGCCGCCAATTCTGCCTGAGTCAGACCGTTCTTGATGCGCAAGCGCTTGATCTTTTCACCGATCTGCATCTTCGTCGCCTCTTTTCGATCACACGACACTAAACCAAAAGTTTACTTTTACTAACCTGAAACTGACACTAAACAGGAAGTTTAGAATAACTAAACATCGCTTCTCAATTAACGCATAAAAAGCCGGGAATGTCAAGTGTTTTTTCACAACATCTCCGCACTTCCTCCCCACAAAAGCCCGGCAAACGATGTCAGAAAAAGCGCAGCGTCTGTCCGGCCGAAGAAAAAAGCCGGCGGGCGTTTTCGCCCACCGGCCTGATGCTTCTGTTTTCCTCGATCTATTTCGCCATTTCGTCCAGCGTCAAGCGGAAGCTGGGTGCAAAATGCTCCATGAAATACTCCGCTTCCGGCAGAGCACAATCCGTGATCTTCTGCCGCAGCCCTGTCGCCGCCTGACGGAACTCGCTGTTGCCCACGCGCTCCTCTTCCAGGCACTTCAGATAAGCCGCGATCTTATCCGCCGCTTTTACCAGCTCCAGCTCTGCGCAATCCGCCGGGAAGAGCGCTTCCCGATAATCCGCTTCCAGCTCCGGCGGCAGCCAGGAGAGCAGCCGCTGTTTCGCTGCGTCAGACATATCGTCATAGGCGGCCTTGATGGCTGGATTGTAATACTTGACCGGCGTGGGGAAATCCCCGGTGATCACTTCTTCCGCGTCATGATAGACCGCCAGCAGCAGCACTTTGCCCGCATCCACGTCTCCACCGTAAACACGGTTGCGGATCAGCGCCAGAGCATGTGCGATCTGCGCCACCTGCAGGCTGTGTTCCTGGATATTTTCAGAAACACTGTTCTGCATCAGGCTCCAGCGCCGGATCAGCTTCATCCGCGCCATATAGGCAAAAAAGTGATGCATAAGCCATCCTCCTAAAACACAAGCGGAGTCACAACGTGCACACCTTCCACCTGCATGATCTCTTTGACCACGTCTTTTTCCACTTCCCGATCCACGCCGAGCATCATCATCGCCATATCGGAATCCGCCTGTTTGCCGACGCGCATGGAGTCGATGTTGATGCCCCAGGTGCCCATGATGGTGCCGATGCGGCCGATGACGCCGGGAACGTCATGGTTTTCGATGACCACCATGTGGGACGCCGGCGCCACATCCATGCGGAAACCGTTGATATCCACGATGCGCACATCATCACGGCCGAAGACCGTACCGGCATATTCCCGCATGCCGCGGGCCGAGAAGACCCGGATCTTGATCAGGTTGAGATAAGTGCCGAAAAGATTGTCTTCCGTGCTTTCCATCACGCTGACGCCGCGTTCCGCCGCCACCAGACGGGCGTTGACGTAGTTGACCTGTTCGCCCATGATCGGCTGGAAGAGGCCCTTCAGCACCGCCACGGTCAGCACATTGGTCTCCATCTGTGCCGTCGCACCGCCATAGATGATCTCCACGCGTTCCACCGGCGCTTTTTCCTGCTGATGATAGAAGCGGCCCAGGACTTCCGCCAGCTGCAGATAGGGCTGCAGCGTCGCCAGTTCCGAAGACTGCAGCGAAGGCAGGTTCACCGCGTTCGGCACCATCTTGCCATGCAGAGCGGCGATCACTTCGTTGGCGATGGTCTCGCCCACTTTTTCCTGTGCTTCCACCGTCGTCGCGCCCAGGTGGGGCGTCACGATCAGATTATCATACTGATAGAGCGGCGAATCCGTGCAGGGCTCCTGCACCAGAACGTCCACCGCCGCGCTGGCCACGATGCCTTCTTCCAGGGCCCAGGCCAGGCCTGCTTCATCATAAAGGCCGCCGCGCGCGCAGTTGACTACACGGATGCCGCGTTTGGCCAGTTTCCACTGTTCCACGTTCATCATGCCGATGGTCTCTGCATTCTTCGGCGTGTGGATGGTGAGGAAATCCACCTGCGGGATCATTTCTTCCAGCGTTTCACATTTTTCCGCCCCGGCCCGCTTGAAGTTGTTGTCGGAGATATAGGGGTCATAGGCCAGCACGCGCATGCCAAAGGAGCGCATGCGTTTGCAGACCAGGGTACCGATACGGCCCAGGCCGATGATCCCCAGCGTCTTGTTGTTCAGTTCCACGCCCTGGAAACGGCTGCGTCCCCATTCGCCGCGATGCAGGGAGGCATTTGCCTGAGGGATATTGCGGATGGAGGAAATCAGCAGCCCGATGGTATGTTCGGCAGCCGAGATGCTGTTCGCGTCCGGCGTATTCACCACGATGATGCCGCGGCGGGTGGCGCCGTTCATGTCGATGTTGTCCACACCGTTGCCGGCCCGGCCGACCACCTTCAGGTTCTTGCCCACCTGATAAACTTCTTCTGTCACTTTCGGCTGACTGCGCACGATCAGCCCATCGTAATCCGCGATCACTTCCATAAGCTCTTCCTGCGTGATCTTCGGACGAACATCCACTTCCAGGTCGGACGCCATCAGCACTTCCAGCCCTTTGGGATTGATTTTTTCCGCAACCAATACTTTCATCGCCATCATGCCTCCTGTAATTTCTAAACTTGAAACTTTCGTCACATTGTCTCGATTTTGTGGATAAAAAACAAAAAACCCCGCCCCGTCAAGGGCGTGGATCTCCGCGCGGTACCACCTTGTTTGCCTTTCGGCCTCTCGGTCGATAACGGGACCGCCCGGGGCAGGTCTTCCCTGCCGGCTTGGGAGTGGAAAGCAAAGCGTCATCACCGGCTCGCATCGACCGCCGGCTTTCTGAAGAGAGCGACTCTGCATATTCTCCTGCATCGCCTTTTCCGCACGAAGGCTCTGCCTTCGTGAACTTGCTTTATATTATATTATGGCAGTGAGCGCTTGTCAACCGGAAAAGAAAAAGAAATGCCGCAAAAGTGCAGGCCACGACAAATTCAGCCTGTCGCGATGCCCTTCTGCCGCAAAGAAAAAACAGCGGAGCGTAATGCTCCGCTGTCTGTTCATCACATTTTTCCGCTGTATTTCCGACCCGACCTAATCGACGTAGCTGATCTCGCCCAAGCCGTCCGGGATCAGGCTCTGCTTGGTCATCAGGCGAATGAAGAGCGCCGCCAGTTCCGGATCCAGCGCCGTGCCGGCATAGGAACGGATCACATCCAGCGCCGCACCGGAGGTCATGCTGCTGTGCCGGCCGCTGGCAAAGGTCAGGGAGTCATAGGCCCAGCAGACACTGAAGATGCGGCAGGCCAGCGGGATATTTTCGCCTTTCAGGCCATGGATGCCGCTGCCATCCCAGCGTTCGTGGTGGCAATAGATCAGTTCCGCCGTGGGAGCCAGCGCAGCAAATTCCGCCGCGATCTGCGCACCCAGAAGGACGTGCTGGTCAATGATGCGGCGTTCCTCTTCGTTGAGGTAACGCTTGCAGGCAAGGCTGTCACTGACCCCTACCTTGCCGAAATCGTAACAATAACAAAGCAAACGCAGATTCTGCTGATCTTCCGGACTCATGTTCAGTGCATTGGCCATCTGCAGCGCATAAAATACCAAACGTTTGGATTTATCGGCACTCTCGCCCGAACCGCGCACCGGGTCCTCCGTGTCGCTGAAAAAACGCCAGCGGCGATAAGCCATCACATGCTGATGATACTTCAGCCCGGCCCAGAGGAAAAGCGCCAGCACCACCAGGAGCCGCAAAACAAGGCGCCCCGTCGGCAGATCCGTCCAAAGGCAAGGCATAAAACTGGGAACGTCCTGATAAAACATATATAAAGCGCTGTCTAACAGCCAGAATAACGATGATCCAAGGAATGCGCCCAAAAATGGGATGAAACGCGCCATCATGCCGCTCCTTTTCGTCGGCATTTTGCCGACGACAAACTTTCTTTATGCTTTCTCCGTGCGCATGTCAAATCCTGCCGAAAAAGGGAATTTTTCTCCGACGAATTTTTTGCGGCACCACTACTTGTGGTATGGTTCGCCCCGATTTATCCTACCGGATCTGTATATCTGCTCCAGGAGGATAATGCGCGCCAGCTGGTGCGGAAAGGTATTATTGCCGAAGGAGAGCAGCAGATCCGCCTGCTTTTTCAGGGTTTCGGAAAGGCCCAAGGAACCGCCGATGAGGAAGCAGACACGGCTCCTGCCGGCAAGCGCCAACCCCGCCAGATGCGCCGCCAGTTCTTCCGAGGACAAGTTCTTTCCCCGGCTGTCCAGGGCGATCACATAGGCGTCCGGCGAGATGCGCTTCTGCAGCCGCTCGCTCTCCAGGGCGATGATCTTCTCCCGCTCCGCGGCAGAGGCCCGCTCCGGCGTCGGCTCGTCGGCCACTTCCCGGATCTCCACGCGGTCCGTTGCGGAAAGCCGTTTGCAGTATTCCGCGATCCCTTCACGCATCCAGGCCTCTTTCACCCGGCCTACGGCACAGATCTCGAATTGCATCAGCCTTCTCCCAGGCGGACGCGGATAACCTGCGCCTTGCCTTCCCGCACGATGCTGACAAGCACTTCGTCACCCACATCATGCGAGAAAATGGCAGCCTGCAGGTCGGAGACCGTTTCCACCTTTTCGCCATCGATCGCGGTGATGATGTCATAATCCTGCATGCCGGCTTTCTCCGCCGCACTGTCTTCCTGCGGGAAAACGAGCACGCCATAATCCGTTCCCAGATGGTAGTACGAATTGATCTCCTCATTCACTTCCAGGCGAATGTTCACGCCCAGCGCCGGCCGCACCACTTTGCCGTTTTCCATCAGCTGCTTGGTGATCTCCACCACGGTATTGGAAGGGATGGCAAAGCCCATGCCTTCATAGCTGGAATCGACGATCTTGATGCTGTTGATGCCGATCACTTCGCCCTTCTTGTTCACCAGGGGACCGCCGGAATTGCCGGGATTAATGGCAGCATCCGTCTGGATCAGGTTCATGCTGTTTCCGGTCGCAGTGGTGATCTGACGATCGAGCCCGCTGATGATCCCCTTCGTCACGGAATTGGCAAAATCACCGCCGCCCGGGTTGCCGATGGCCACGGCCAGCTCACCCACACGCAGGGAATCCGAATTGCCGAAAGAAGCGACCGGCAGGTTTTCCCCTTCGATGCGGATCACTGCCAGGTCCGTATAAGCATCCGTGCCGACCACCGTTGCCGGCACCTCCTCACCGCCATAAAGCGTCACCAGCAGGCGGTTGGCACCCTTCACCACATGGTTGTTGGTGACGATATAACCGTCCGCGGAGATGATGAGCCCGGTGCCGGTGCTTTCCATCTCCATTTCTCCCCGGAAAAAGTCCGTATAGCTTTTGAAATTGCTGATACCGACCACGGAAGGCGTCAATTTGGTCGCGATGGCGGAAACGGTATCATATTCCGCATCCGGATCATATGCCGGGATGGGGATATCGACCGCGCTGCTCTTGTCTTCCGGCGCCGACGTGTCTTTTTCCGTCTCCACCTCGTCAGAAAGATCATAATTGCCGCCGACCGCCCGTTCCAGCAAGGACTGCCCATTCAGGATCGGGGTAAAGGCCAGGGCGATGACGAGCACTGCACCGACGACTGCGCCCAGCAGCATGCAGAGAAAGCGTCCAAAACCGCCGCCGGAACGTTTTCCATAGCCATAATCATTGTCAAAATGTCCCATCTCGGAACCTCCTTCTCTCCTGCCTTATTCTAACAGTCAAAAAGCTCTTCTATGCCAGATCCCGCCGTAAAATATGATCTCATATTTCCAGCAAAGGCCCCGCCGTATAGCGCGGCGCCACATGCAGGGAAAAGGGCGCGGCAAAACCTGCCTTTTCCCAGGCTTCCCGGATCTCCCGCAGCGCCACCGCCGGCGAGTTGTTCACTTCGCTCAAATGCGCCAGCACCACATGCCGGGTATGTTCCCCGGAAAGGCGGCGCAGCAGCTCTGCGCTGAGCGGGTTGGAAAGATGCCCCTTCTCCCCGGCGATGCGCCGTTTGAGAAAAGCGGGGTACGGTCCTTCCGCCAGCATCTGCGGGCTGTAATTGGCTTCCACGATAAGCGCATCCGCATCCATAAGCTGCCGCAGCATACTTTTCGTGGGGCAGCCGGTATCCGTGCAGATGCCCAGGCGGCGGCCCTGTTCGCCGATGACCATGCCCACGGGCTGTACCGCATCATGGCTGGATGGGAAAAAGGAGAGCTGCAGACCGCCGATCTCCATCTCGTAATCATAAACACGCTTTTGTTCCACCGCCAGCTCATCGGCAAAGG
>JAEEGL013029669.1_pt1 | contig 14175 bp, 10 predicted proteins | sample 9134231 | NCBI WGS metagenome assembly JAEEGL01 (sample SAMN16246548, study PRJNA631951) | gut metagenome | biome: gut microbiome; feature: rumen; material: fiber-attached | host: Bos | place: Iran: Karaj | collected 2018-10 | reverse complement strand
TAACTGAATCATATATTAAATAATACTCATTGCCTGCTGTTTCACCTATTATTTCTTTATCATTTTCTATTTCATAAATAGATTTGTTATACAAAGTATTTGTTTCAATTTCTCTTGCTCTTGTAGCATCATTAGTATTAATTTTAGCAATTCTAGTTCCAGCCGCTGTTTGCTCTGAATTCATTGGAATTGCATGTGACATTGTTAATGCATCATCAACATATATAAATTCACCACTTGTTAGATAAATAGGGTTTGCTGAATCTAAATAAATATCTTTAGAAATATGTAATTCACTTCCAGTATTTACTAGAATGCCTCTACCCTTTGGTGCTTGGTTATATGAAGAAATAATATTACCATTAAATGAACCACCACTAATGAATGCATCACCATCTAAATAAATACCAGCACCATTTCCATTAACTGTACGGTTAGCATTAATGCTCCCTGCTTTCATTGTAAATGTTCCATCAGCACCAACATATACACCAGCACCATCATTGTCAGCATCGTTGTCACTAATTGAGCCATTATTAAAAGTAGCATTACCACCTGTAGCTATATAAATACCTGCTCCATCATTTGAAGCAACATTGTCTTTTATGGAACCATTTGAAATTATAGCAGTACCACCATTTGCAACATAAATACCAGCACCATTTTCTGCATCGTTCTCATCAATATGACCATTGGTCATTGTCAAATTACCTGCAACATAAATAGCAGCACCATTTGTTGAGGTTCTATTAAACTTAAGACTAGCACCATTTAAATTAAATGTTCCACCACTTAAAACATTAACACCAGCACCTACTAAACCATTAAGCGTTGCATTATTACCAATTGTAACTCCAGCATTAGCTTGAAGTTCTCCTCCATCTTGAACTTCAACAAGTGAACCATTAATTTCGTGTCCAGCATTTCCATCTAGTGCCAAAAACCCACCTTGTGAAATTGTTATATCTTCTTCAGCATATTGCGAATCACCTAATTGAAGCCTTCCACCATTTTCTATAGCAAATCCAGATGTATTGTTATTATTATCTGCAAAGTTTGATACTAAAGTAATTGTATAATCGCCAACTGGCTGATAAGTAAAACTACCAACCGAAGTACCATCTGGTTTTTTTAAATTCTTATCTATAATATTTGAATCATTTTTAGTTTTTGTAGTTTCTGAAATTATACTAATGTTTTTATTTACGTTGATTGTCTCTGTAAGAGTAATATTGTTAATTACATAGATTGTGTCTCCATTGCTAGCTTCATCAACAGCTTCTTTTAAGTCAGTATAAATAGTTTCACCATTTCTTGCTACATAAACATCATTAGAGGCCACTAACGCTTCTAATCTTAATGTACTATCACTATATATCTCATTTAAAACATACTGATTTGTGTCAACAGAAAACTTATTTGTTTGAACTTCAAGTGTTCCACCTGTATCACGTACAAATTTAACTATATCTGTTCCAACATATGTTGCATAATTGTTCATTGAAATCAAAGCAATGGTACCTGTAGAATCCAAACGACCTTTAACCCAAATAGGAGTTTGATATGTTTGAGTATTTGGATATTTTTTAAGTTCACTTATAAGAACATCGTTATTTGTATTTATTGAAATACCACCGCTAAGTTCAAGAAGATAATCTGAAGTATTTGCTGTACCAAGATTATTTATAGAAATACCAGCTCCACCATTTCCTGCTTTGTTGTTAGAAATTGTTCCGCCTCTTAAGTCAAGAGCAGATTTAGTATCATTATAGTTAATAATTCCACCGCCTTGCTTAATAGCAGTATTATTACTAACGTTACCATTTAACATTACAAATTTTGTTTTCTTACCTCTACCACCAGAACCACCAGCAGAAACACCTCCACCAAATTCTGCATAATTGTCAACAATAGACGCAGTACCATACATATTTATTTCGCAACCATAGTTAACCTCTTTACTAGACATACCTGCTCCGCCACCATATACTGCGTAGTTTCTAGTAATTGTTCCACCATACATATTAAATTTGGCGTACCATAGAGCAATACCTCCACCAACGCATCCCGCAAAGTTGTTAGATATTTCTCCACCATACATATATATTTCAGCTCCACAACGACCCGAAATAGCTCCACCATTTGCACCTGAACCGCCAGAATTTGCTGAGGCGCTTCTATTGTTTGAAATTTTGCCTCCTCTAATATACAGTCTTGCAGAGTCTACAGCAATCGCACCACCATCTGCACTATGATTAGATGTCATATCAATTGCAACGTTATATTGAACCGAACCGCCATAGATGTTTCCAATAGCATTAGATATTCTTGTTGCCGAATTAGCACTTACTCCACTATCGCCTATGTATATAGCAGGGCCGCAACCATCATCACTTAAACCCATTGCATTCCATGAAATTTCTCCACCATACATATTTAAAACGCCATTGTTTTTTATTTTAATTGCACCCATATAGGCTTTATCAGCTGATGGTCTGTACATATCACCAATTCTTGTATTAGCATATAAATTTACATTTCCAGCTTCAGAATAAATTAATCCTTTATTTGAAGTATTTCCTGTGACCTTGTACCAATGTGCTATCGAGTAATCTTCACCATCATTAAACAAAACACGAGCGCCGTCATTATTATAATTACTCTTGTAGTTATAAGTTCCAGTAACAGAATCACGATCAGGATTATATCCATTCATTCTGCCCCTTTCAGTTTCAAATTCATAAGATATAGAATCGTCTCTTGTAAATATTGCGCCAGCACTTATTTCAATAGTACCTGTCATACCATCTGAACCAATATTTAAAACAGAGTTTGCAGATTTAAGAGTAAACATATACTCTGTATTAGCAGAGCCTCTGACAATTCTAACATGTCCATCAGTTGCTAAATTAACAGTACCTGAAATAGCTATTGGATCCTTAGCATTATAAGTAATTACATAAAGATTATCAGGATTAGCGCTAGCTGTTTCTAACCACGTTTGAATAGAAGCTAACGCAGTATTCTTATCAGTTAGAGTTACTGCATCAATAACCTCCCCTGTATAGCCATGATCAAATGGTACTACAGTATTATTCTCATCATATTCAATTGCTTTTGCTTCACTTGCAAAAGTATTATATTTCGCGAGATCCGTTCCGGAGTATTCCATCCATATATCTAAATGGTATTATTGGCATTACAAAAGAAAATGCCAATACCAAAGCTAAAATTCTGTTTAAAGGTGTGAATTTTGTTTTCATAAATCATTCTCCTATTTATATAAAATTTTAATATACAAAATTAATTATGGGGGCTAACTATTTTTCCTTACGGAATAAATCGTTTAAGCATAAAAATTCCCTTTATTATTATACTTGAAAAAACCATATTTTTTTATCAAAATCAGGCTGTTTTAATCGTTTTGAAACACAATTGTAACACAATTGTAACATTGCTCAAAAGCCTTGTGTCCCTATGTATTTAGCAAATTATTTTGAAACGTTTTATTATAATTCTTTCATATAATATTTATAAGCAACATAAAAAATAACCATAAAAGAATATTCTTCCTTTATGGTTATTTTTTATTATTATTTAATTATTCCTTAATCATTTTTTAAACTATTCTAAAGAATAATTTAAACTATGTACAAAATTATATAATTCATAAGTAGGAATTAAAGAAGTAGAAAAAGAGTTGCCAAGTGTAACTATTCCAACAACTTCTCCCTTATTATTAATGGCAGGACCTCCACTATTCCCCTCCATAACTACATTGGTTGTATCAATATAAAAGTCCCCTTGATAAAAAGACTTTGTATCTAATACTTTTCCTTTTGTAATCGTGTAGTCTTCTGAAAATCCACAAGTATATATGCTTTCATCTTTTTCCACATCAAGAGTTAATGGCAAAAATTCATGACTAGAAATATCTTGTGCAAATAGTACCGCCATATCATTTTCTTTATCATATGCATATAAATCTGCTTTATATGCATATTTATCATCAAGCATTGTCACATATACACATTTTGCGCCTTCTATAACATGATAATTTGTTATAATTTTATTTTCGCTATTTATAAAAAAGCCTGTCCCAAAAGCGCTTGACCCTTCTTTTGAAGCATAAATTTGTACTACAGATTTAGATAAATTTTCAAAACGAGTATCTCCACTTAAATCAATCACTTTTGATCTATACTCTAAGTTATCTTTAGTATAACCTCTTCCACTAAGAATCACTATCATAAATACCATTATCATCAAAATCATTAGTAAGAAAGAGGCAATAAATTCTAAAGCTAACTTTTTCATTATTTTACCCCCAATTGCGAGGTCATTATACATTATGTAAACGCAAAAATCAACCATTTTTTAGATTTTTTTGAAAAGCTTTTGGCATTGTAAGTATATGTGAAAAAAGACGCGTCGAGAGCGCCCAAGTACTTATGAATCAAACGTTAAAAAGACCCAGTGGCATGAATGAGGGGTTTATCCCTGAGGCTCGTTCATGACATGGGTCTTTTGTTACGTTTTATTCATTAGTACCTTGTGAAAGCGAAGACATCTTTTTGAAACATATACTTACAATGTCCAAAGCTTTTCAAAGAATCTAATATTTATTATGCGTTATCACTTGCATTAGCTTTCTTTTTCTTCATCAATATTATAATTCCTACAATTGCTACAATTACTACAACAAGAAGGCATACTGCAAGTACTGGTCTATATCTAAACCAAGCTATAATTATTACTAATAGTGAATGAACAACAGCAACTAAGAATGCTATTGCTGAAAGAGCCCATCCAACAATAGAACCAAGAATTGGTATCTTGTTTGTAAATCTAGTAATAAAGCTAATTAAAGATAGATATCCAAATAGGACTAATAAAGCTCCAACGCCTCTTAGAATCCATTTAAGCATATCATTTTCACTTTCTTGATTTCTTGCTAATTCATCTTTTGTAAGTAAACCTTCATCTACTCTATTAATAGTATTGGCACTCTTCTTTGTAGAATAATCTTTAAATGTATTACCAGAAACAGTAGCAGCAACACTTGCTTCTTTCCAATCATTATACTTCCAATAAATTCTAATATCACCAATTGAAGGATTATCTAAATTAAGCGAATTTGTTAAATAAGTGCCTTTTTTCATATATCCATCAATTACTGCTTCAGCAGGGAAATCATAGTCTTCATCAGTTGCTATAACTGCAATTTGGTCTTTGCTTAAATTATAAGCACCAACTTTAACATTTTCTGCCAAAAATTCATTAGATTTAAAAGGCATAGATGTTGGATTATTATGAGTTGTATCATTACCATTTTCTTTACCTAAAACTGTCTCTGACCATTTTTGTCTATATGAGTATGTTGTACGTCCATTGTCATCCGTATCTTTGTCCTCTTCCCATTGATACATTTCAACTATTCTTTTTAAACGTGATGTTTTTACAGCAACATCAAATTCATTATCTTGCAAAGGATCATCAACTACTGTCAATGGACCATTTGTTGCAACTGCTTTTCCATCATATTGTGGATCAACCTTTTCACTGCTAATTTCAATTGCTTCTTTTTGGTATTCAGAAAGAGCAACAATATTTTGAACATTATTATACTCGTTCCACCATAGCAAAATAGTACCAATAACTAGTAAAAGAAAAGCACCTAAAATACTTCCACCTTTTTTCTTTTGGTTATTTCCTGTACTAAAATTGTTTAAATTAAACTCCATTTTTATCCCCCTTTTTGGATTAATTTGTCAAAATAAATTTTATATTAATAATTAATAATACGCAATATCTTATAATTTAAAAAACGGATAATCGATTAACAATTATCCGTTTTTCTATTATGCAAGCAATTCATTCATTTCGTCAATTATTTGCTGTTTATCCATATTTTTACCTATGAAAACAAGTTTAATCATTCTGTCTCCCACTTGTTCGTCCCACTCTTTTAGAATATCTGGTTGTGCTTTAATCATTTTCTTTAGTTCGTCTTTTGGAGCAGTTGCAGCCCATAATCCAGACTCATTTAATTTCATTTGTTTTCCAGCTTGCTCAAATAAATATGACATATCATAATCATTAGCAAACCAAACTATACCCTTGCAACGAATGACTTCTTTAGGAAATCTTGTATTAACATACTCTTCAAATTTTCTAGAATTAAAAGGCTTTCTTGACATATAAACAAAAGTCGAAATACCATACTCCTCTGCTTCGCCTTCTTCTTCATTATGCTCATGGTCATGATGATGATGGTGGTGTTCATGATGCTCGTGCTCGTCATCGTCATCGTCGTCATCATCATGATGGTGTTCGTGATGATCGTCCTTGCTATGGTCTTCATTTATTTCCTTATAAAGCTCTGTAACCCATCCAGCAGACGATGCTGTTTTTTCAAAGTCAAAATTATTAGTATCTATTACTGCTTTAACGTCTACTTTAGCATAATTTGTCTCAATAATTTTTGCTTCTGGATGAAGATTTTTAATAACTTCTTTTACTTCTTCTAATTGCTCTTTTGTTACTTCATCAACTTTATTTAAGATAATTAAATCACAAAATTCTATTTGCTGAATTAGTAAATTTTCGATATCTTCTTCATCTAAATCATCTTTCTCTAAGTCTCTTCCAGAGCCAAATTCATCAACTAATCTCAAAGCATCAACAACTGTAACTACATTATCTAATTTGCAGATTTTTCTTCCAGCTTGCTTTTCTAGTTGATCTTCTAAAAATGAAATTGTTTGTGCAATTGGAAATGGTTCGCAAATACCAGAAGCCTCAATTAAAATATAATCAAATTTTTGAGTTTTTAAAATATCTACAATTTGATTAATCAAATCTTCCTTCAAAGTACAGCAAATACAACCATTAGAAAGTGGAACAACATTTCCTTTATCTTCTTCATTAATCAATCCACCGTCTGCAATTAATTTAGCATCTATATTAACTTCACCAATATCATTAACAATTACAGCTACTTTATAGCCCTCTTGATTTGTTAAAATATGGTTCATAAGTGTAGTCTTACCTGCGCCTAAATAGCCTGTAAGAACCGTAATTGGAACTGTTTTACTCATCTAAAACTCCTCCTATTTGGGACTCGGGGACGTCCTTCAAAAGTCCCACTTTTTGGTACTTGGGGACGTCCTTCAAAAGTCTCATTTTTTGGGACTTGGGGACGTCCTTCAAAAGTCTCATTTTTTTGGACTTGGGGACACCCTTCAAAATAATCATTTAAAAAGCCAAATGAGTAAGTCTCATCTGGCTTTACTGAGTGAACATTTTAACACAAAAATTGTAATTATTCAAGCAAAAATCTAAAAGAATATATGTATATCTTTGGTCTCAAGAGTATATTCAAGATCTTTATATTTTTCTTTTAGTTTTTCACTTAAATCGCTTAATGAACCATCTATAAATGATTCAAAATTTACATCGTCATAGCTCATCATCAACTTGTGCACATCATCTATTTGCTCTGATGACGCATGTTTATCATATTTTAGGGTATAGCAAGTATAATAATACCCCGAAAATTGACTATAGCAAATTCTATTTATTACAACTATATTTTTATTGGTTTCTTTTTTCAATTCATCTATTTGATTTTGAGCCTTTTCTTGTATTTCGTTATAAATATCTACATCTTCATCAAAATAACTTAATTCTTGCTCATCCGCAATTTGATTGTAGCACCAAAAATTATCATTTATTTTTTGAAAATCTTTTATTCCTACATATTGCTCTTTTGATATTTCGTCTTCATAAATGTCCCAATTTTCCGAATAAGAATCATATATTCTAATACTGTCAATTATTTCATAAATCGGAATTCTACATGTTATTTTTTCTGGAATTACAATACCAATTTCGTTTTCTTTTTCATTCTCTCTTATCTTCGACAAATCAAAAACTAGGTACAATGAAGAATCGCTAAATCCAAAATCAAATTTGTTATGTTCATACATATTCATTAATCGCATTTTTGTTTTTTCTAAAAAAGAATTAATTTGTATCAAATCATCATCTGTATATTTAATATAAGTTAAATCATCACCATAGTATCCAACAAAACTGCCCGTCTTACTTTCAATACTTGCATTTAGTCCAGTTTCTGTCATCAAGCATTTCGTTAAATAATTAGTTAAAACATCCTTTATTTCATCTTTTCCTTTTAAATAGTCATCAATAGTTAATTCTTCTCCATCTACCATGTTGAGATTTAAAAAGTTGTTCTCATAATCCAATCTTATCGAAATGACATTTGAAAAATTACCTTCTACATAAGCATCCATTTTATAATAAGGAGATTTTTGTTCATGTTCTTTAATAATTTTCACTGCTGAATTCGTTATTTTATTATTAATTTTTTGCTCAATATTTTTATTTTTTAACCCAGATATTTGAATAAAATTATGGTCTCGCTTAAAAGTGCCAGATTCCTCTGACAAATTTATAGTATTATATTTAATTATTTCTATAGGGTTTTCAAAATATTTCGACTCTCCAATTATTATCGATTTATAATCGTCATCTTCTAATATTTCTTTTTTTGTTTCATCTTCGATTGTTAAATTTATATCATTTTTAACTATTTCTTTAGGAACAACATACTCCTCTTTTTTATTCTGCTCAGTTTTTATTAATGTATAAGTTAAACTAATTGCAAGTAAAGAAAAAATAACAATTATCAAAATTGCCTTTTTCATTCTATAATCCTCCCTAAATTAATTAGAGCAGTATTTTAAATTAACAAAACACTGCTCTATTTTCATTCAAACTAGTGTATTGGAACGTATCCAGCATCTTCTATAATTCTACTACCTCTTGCTGACACAACATTATTACCCCACTTTTGTGCAGGGCTATCTTCTGCAAGTCCTTTTAAAGTAACAATATAGCCATTTGTATAAATTGGATAACTTCCATCTTTAATAGTTGCAATTGTAGGCTTTACTCCATTTACACCAAGCATCTTAATAGTATCTCTCTTATACATTGTATTGATGTAATAGAAATACGAATAACCAATTGCTGCTCTTGAATTGTCATATTCAGCAATTGCATCAACTAAACCACCCATCTCGCCTTCTATTTGCATCTTTGGTGCAGACATAAATTTTGCATCTTTCATAACAAGCGAAATCATAGCTGTTTGGCTACCAGATCCATTTGGCCTTTGATAAGGAATGATTTCTTCATCATTTCCGCCAACTTCTTTCCAATTGGTGATATCACCTTTATAAATCTTAACTATTTCATCAAGAGTTAAACTATCAACTGGGTTTTCAGAATTTACTATAAATACAAAAGCTGAACTTGTAACAGGCATAACATTTAATTCTACACCTTTAGATTTAGCATATTCATAATCTTGCTCTGATGGTTCAGCAACAAAAATAACATCTACTTCTCCATCTACTAATCTTTTATAAACATCGCTTGTACGTGTTTTAGTATATTCATAATCTAATTCTTCTTCATCTACTGCCATAAAATTAGCAGCAATACTATCCACTAATGGATGAATAGCAAGTGATGCATCAACTCTAGGATAATTCTCCTTAGTAAAAATAGGCTCTGTTGAAATTGGTTCCTCTTGAATTGGCTCTTCTTGAACTGGCTCATCTACGTTAGTTATTACTGAATTAGGTTGATTAATTATAGGTTCTGGTGTTGTAGCAGTCTTATACCAAAACACACAGCCTACAACTACTAACGCAATTATCACAATCGTTAAAATAACAATTCCTGCTTTTTTCATTTCAAATATCCTCCTTAAATATTTTTATATTTCAAAATAATTATATAACTATTTATTATCTTTTTCTATCATTAATTACATCTCTTATCATTTTTGCATTTTTTTGTTCATACTCATTTAGCTCAGACATTTCAACAACTTTTCCAGGAATTGGTTTATACCAATCAAACATACTAAAATAATCTTTTAATTCTTTTGATTTAAAGTCATGTCCATGGCGAGCAAATATTTCATTATATGCATAATTCAAAGTTTCATCATTATATTCTTTCATTCTATATTTTGCATATTCAAAATCTGAATAAACGCCTCGACTTTCCCAATAATTAATTCCACCTTGTTTGTAACGATTAAAATAATAATATGTTGATGATTCTTCAAATATTGGTGAAAGGGCTACTTCTTTTAAATCATCCATACTACCCGATTCTTTTTTATTAATTGTATCATAATATATGTGTGCAAAATCGTCATCGTATTCATATTTGCAGTCATATGATTCAGAATATAATTCGTGGCAGCTATTAAATGACCCTCCATAATAATTAACATTTCTATATCTATAATCATCAAAAAAATCTTTCAAAATTAGTTCTCTATTTTTTAAATCATACTCATATTTTTTTAATTCTAATGTGCATTTTAGTATACTAGTGAATGGATCAGTTGTCGAATCTCCATTTGAGCATATCATCCCACGAAGCAACAAAATGTACCCTTTATTAGGATTACTAATTATTTTATTTTTATTAATTTCATTTTGAGCCATAAGCATTAATTCATCTTCTAGTTTTTCAACATCTTCACTTATTTCTATTGGGTATTTTTCTACTAATTCTGTATCAAATCTATAACCATTCATACTGCTACCAATCGAAATATCATAGAAAAAGTTATCTTCAAAACTTATATCTCTATAATCTACACCATAAAATCCATCAGAATTAAATACAATTTTATTAGTTCCTATTGTATCATCTTCAAATATGCTCTCTTTGGTACGATATTTATCATAAATCACTAGTTTATCTGCCATGTCATTAAAGTAAAGGTTAGTCCACCCCCAAGCTATTCCAATTGTTTTAATGAATATCATATTATCATAATAATAAAAATCATCCCTATTCTTGTATACTTTATTAATAAGCTTACTTAATTCATACTCTGTACGAGAAGGGATGTATTCAACTTCTTTCGATATTTCCTCATGTGTTTCATCATCATATCCGATGTATTTAGTTCCTCGCCATTCATTCAAATCATAATCATAATGAACACCTAATAAACTATCATCTTCACCGCCATCAAATTCATCATCTCTTTCAATACTTTGAAAAGCTTTATATACAGCTTGAGAAATAACTAATTTTGTATCATACCCTTTAACAAATAAATCTTCAAAATGTAATCTATTTCCATCAACTAGCTCATAATTGAAATAAATATCTCTAGTAATGTTATAATTTTCTTTAGTATTTTTGCTAATATTTCCTTCGGCACAAAATACATTTGGAAGTTTGCTAAATACTCTGAATCCTATTGTGAAGTCACCAATATCATAACCGAAGCTCTTGCTCTATTTCTTTTATTTTTTCTACATATCTTTCTTTTATGTCGTTATTTATTTTATTCTCAACGATTTTATCCTTAAGCCCACTTATTTGCATTATGTTTTTGGTTCCATATTTACCCCCTAAATCAATCTCTTTCTCTAGGAATTTAATTGACGACTCTTTAAACGTTGAATAAGGATCTACTGTCTTCTCATAATCATATAAAAACTCATATTTATTTGAATTAATATTGGAATTATTACTATTTTTATTACCAACTGCCGAAATGACGGTTTCATTTTGATTAGATATTTTATGAATTCTTATCATAGTGGCTGTAAAAGAAATTGATAAAATGACAAATAACGCAACAAATATTAACGCTTTTCTCATAGGTTTAATCTCCTTTAAAAATAACACATATTTTGACTACAAATTATTCTAATTTCATTTCTAAACTGCCTTTTCCATCTTTTGACTTAAAATGTGCTATTGAGCCATTAATCAAATTAAATGTTGGTCTAACATGTCCAATATCAGCTTCCATAATAATTGGAATTTCATCTCCTAAAGCGCGCTTTATTGCATCAACATATGTAAGCTCTTCAGTTTCATGAGGTATAATTGTTCTTCCAAATACGAATCCCTTAGTATATTTAAGCCAACCTGCTTCTCTCATTTGCCAAAGTGTATAATACAAATCATCTGATTTTAATGCAAAATTATCAAAATACCAAACTATGCCATCTTCCCTATACTTTTCAATGAATTCTTTTGTAAAATCAAATTGTGTACCAATCAAATACTTTAAACAATCAATACACCCACCAATTAGTCTTCCTTCTATATCTACGTCACCATTTGGTGTAAGCCAAACATCATCTGTATTTAAAATATAATCGTTGCCTGCATTAGCAACAAGTTCTTCAAAAGAAACTCTCTCATATTTAGGAAAACTATCTTGAACTGGAATTTCTCCCTTAATAATTCTAATCGCATCTTGCAAACATCTATTAAGTGGTTTTCTACCTAGACTTCCAGCATTTGTTCCATACATAGTTGCAATATCAAATTTTGTTGTTAAATAATATAAAAGTGATGTTGGATCTGAATAACCACAGCAATATTTTGTTATACCATTTAATACTTTTTCTTTAATTGCTTCCTCATCTAAATAAGGCAAAATTTCAATTAGATAATCCCCACCTGAAGCCATATAAACAAAATCTATATCATCCCTTTGCATTAATCCATTAAACTCTTTTGCCCTTATTTCTACATCAGCTGCTGGACTTAATCCTGTTCTAACATTTTCTGTTTCAACTATATTATACCCTTCATTTTTTAAATAATTTAATGCCGTATCAAAAGTAGCATCTTCTGGATCAATTCCTTTACTTGGTGCACATATTCCTATAGTATCGCCAGGCTTTAAAAACTTTGGATAAATCATTTATTAGCCTCCTTACTTCTTTCTAAAGACGACAATAATTTTTGACAATACTCTTTATTCAAAACCACTTGATTTAAATTATTGTCATGGTCTAAACACATACCACTACAAAGCGGTGTCATTACAACATATTCAAGTATTTCTTTAATTGTTAAATAAACAAATGAAACCCCTTCTTCTTTATTTGTATCATCTGTACATGCAATTAAATATTTACCACCATCTTCAGCTGTTAAAGTCTTAATATCATAGCCATCTCCACTCTCTTTACATGGAAGATATAATCCAAGATTTTTTTGCGTACATTCATTTAATTGCAAAATAATCTCGCTATAATTATCTTGAATACTATGACTTTTATATGTTTCGATTAATCTTTTTAATTGAACAAGTTCTTCTTTCATACTTCACCTCATTTATGGTCATATAATATCATATCTTCCCAAAAAAATATACACGCTATAAAAATGATAGTAACTTTACAAATATATTACACTATCATTAAATAACGCTATAATGTTTAATACTTCTCTACTCTTTGATAAAATACAAGGGAGTATACTTAGGGGGTATATTATATGGATGAAACTAAAATTCAAGAATTAAAAGAATTAAATGAAAAATTGAATAGTATAATCAAGCAATTAGAAGCTATCAAGAATAAGCCTATATCCGAATTAAATGAGCAAGATCAAGAAACTTATGCTAATCTAAATGATCAACTATACTCATTAAAACGTGAAATTGGAGAATTTCTAACAATTAAAGAAAGAGCGCAAAAAAGAATAGATGAAATCCATACTATCTTAGAAAAATATAAGACATTGACTCAAGATGATATTACAGAGCCAGGTGAAGAAGAAAAACTAAATCAGACAATACAGCTAATATCTAGCCAAGACCCTTATGATAAAGAGTTAAAAATAAATTCTATTTCTTCTCAAATCAAAAAAAATTTAGAGAAAAGTAACGATTTAAAAGCTCAAGAATCTAAAGAAGAAACCATAGAAACTAGAAAAAAGGCTGTTTTGGAATTTTTAGAATCTACTCCGGAATCAAAAGATGTAGTTCTTAGAGAATCAAAAACGGAAATAAATGATGAGCATAAGGCTGAAGAAGAAACCATAGTAACTAGAGCTCCAATCTCTACTTCTAGAGTAAAACTTTATGAACTCTCGGGAGCATCTCAATTATTAAATTATCATAAATCCAGAGTCATTGGAATCGATATGGATCATATTTCTAAAGATCGCGAAACAACGTTCAAAACTGAAGAAGAAGTCACTCAAAGTAAAGATTATGACGCTATAAATGCTATAAGATTGTATAAAGAAAAACTTCAAGAAGTATCTACAAATCCAAAATATGAAAGAGAAGTTATT
>JAEEGL010155436.1_pt1 | contig 14175 bp, 8 predicted proteins | sample 9134231 | NCBI WGS metagenome assembly JAEEGL01 (sample SAMN16246548, study PRJNA631951) | gut metagenome | biome: gut microbiome; feature: rumen; material: fiber-attached | host: Bos | place: Iran: Karaj | collected 2018-10 | reverse complement strand
GCGCCGGCCATGAAGGGGTTGTCCTCCACCGCGTTGGCAAAGACCACCAGCTTGGCGCAGCCCAGGCCGTCCCGGTCCCGGGTCAGCTCGGCGGTTTTCCGGATGATCTCCCCCATCTCCCGCACAGCGTTCATGTTGATGCCCGCCCGGGTGGAGGCCACGTTCACGCTGGCGCAGAGCCGCTCGGTTTCGCTCAGCACCTCGGGAATGGAAGCCAGCAGCCGCTCGTCGGCCAGGGTGGCCCCCTTGTGCATCAGCGCGCTGTATCCCCCCAGGAAATTGACTCCGGTTTCCCGGGCAGCCCGGTCCAGGGCCCGGGCGATGGGCCGGGGATCCTCCTGGCAGATCAGGCTCACCGGCGTCACGCTGATCCGCTTGTTCACGATGGGAATGCCCAGCTCCGCCTCGATCCGCTCTCCGGTGGCCACCAGGTCCTTCGCCGTCCGGCAGATCTTCTCATAGGCCCTTTCGGCGCATTTCTCCGCATCCCGGTCCGCGCAGTCCAGCAGATTGATGCCCAGCGTAATGGTCCGGACGTCAAAATGCTCCTCCTGGATCATCCGCAGCGTCTGCAGTATTTCGCCTGTCTCGATCATATGCCCTCCGCTCAGATCCGATGCATCGCGTCGAAAATGTCCATCCGCTGGATATGGATCTCCATCTTCAGCTCCTCGCGCACGGGCTGCAGGGCCGCGTTGATGCCCTCGAAATCCGCTTTTGCGCCGCTGAGATCCACGATCATCATCATCGTGAAATATCCGCCCAGAATGGTCTGGCTGATGTCCAGGATATTGACGTTCAGCTCATAGAGCCGGGTGGCCACCCGGGCAATGATGCCCGTGGCATCCAGCCCCGTCACGCTGATCAGTGCCTTCTTCATACCTTCCCTCCGCATCCCGCAGAAATACAGAATATTATAGGTTTCCGGGCCCCGGGTTGTCAAGCTCGGCGGGGCTTCCGGCGGTTTCCGGCGCGTCCGTTTCCCCGGTCTCCCCGATGGTTCCGTCCTCCTCCTCCGGTTCCTCCGGAATCCCTTCCGTTCCCGTTCCCTCCGGCGCGTATTCGTCCCCCGCCGCCTCGGTCTCGTCCATCTCCTCCGGCGTATCCCCGGAGGCTCCGGGGGCCGGGGACGCGGCGCCCATCCGATAGACGAAATAGTCCCGCACGTTCCCGAATCCCATGATCGTCACGCAGGACCCCTCCACGTCAAAGCCGCGGCTGGTTTCCCCGTGCACATACAGCGTCATCTCCGCCGCCTCCCGGGGCACGCCCAGGATGCAGACGCACACGCCCCCGTCCGGCGGGCTGGCCAGGGAGGTCCGCCGGTCGGACGTTGCGGAAATCAGGCTCTGGAAGCGCAGATAGCAGTAGGGGTTCTCCCCCGCCTGCAGCATCAGCGGATAGTCCAGGTACTCCGCCAGGGCGGGCAGCTGCTCCTCCGTGTATCCGTACTGCCGCAGGGTGCCCATGAACATCATGGCGTGGGTTCCCGGGTGGTGGATCACCATGATGTCCCCCACCTTCATGGTCCGGGCCGCCTCACGCCAGTCCTCCGGCAGGGGATGGACGTCGTCGCAGTAGATATGCTCTCCCGCCAGGCAGTAGGGCTCCGCCCTTCTCCCCACCACGGTGCCCTCGATGCTCTTCCCCGCCAGGCTGTAGACGCTCTTCACAAAGCCGATGCAGTCAAAGCCATACAGGTAGATCGTGCCCTTCCGGTAGAAGACCGGCGAGGACTGCCAGGCTTCCCGGGTGGTGTATTCCGGCAGCCGCTCCGTCACGGCGCGGTAGTTCCGGCCGCCCCAGAAGTAGGGAATGCCCAGGGGAAGCAGGCTTTCCGTGTCCGATCCCGTCAGGATGCGGTACCTGGCCTGGAAGGGATTCCCCCGCTCCACCATGGTGAAGGCGATGTCCAGCAGCCCGCTGCGCTGAATGCTCCCGCCCGACAGGTCCTTTTCCCTGATCCGCGCCATCAGGGCTTCCCCGGTCAGCACCTCCGCGTCGCTCCGGTGGATGTATCCCGCGGCGGCGCCGCAGGAAGCGCCGTACCACTCCCCGTACCGGGAATAGATGTACAGCCGCTCCTCCGCATGCAGCAGCAGGGACGCGGTCCCGTCGGCCCGCAGCAGCGCGGCGCCCTCCTTCCTGGCCGCCGCGTTGGCGAAAACGGTCTCCGGCAGGTCCGTCCTCTGCTTTCTGCCGGTCCGGGGCAGGCTGAAGAACACCCGGCTCTCCCCGCCGCGGTAGGAGCAGACCGCCGTCCGGTTCTTTTCCACATAGCGGGTTTCCCCGTCCACCTCCAGGACGTAGTAGCTGCCGTACGCGCTCTCCGACCGGTAGAACCGGTCCGTCCGCATCGAGCCCATCCGGTGCGCCCCCTGCAGGGGCATGTCCAGCAGCGGAATCTCCTCCGCCGCCAGCAGGCTCACCGGCGTGATGGGCTCCGGGGTGAACTCCGCCGACCGCACCCAGTCCGGCAGCACATAGCCCCCGGTTCCGTCCTCCGCCGTCACGTGCAGGTATCCCCCCAGGCGGCCGTCCACCGTCAGCAGCTCATAGGCCACCGTCGTGTAGGCCGTGGGCGCCTCGTACACCGGCAGGGTGCGCACCTCCACCTTCCGCTCGCTGTAGACATACCGCTCCGGTTCCCTGTCATATTCGGGCACGGGCAGGATCCGGGTATACCTGACATACCCGGTTTTCCCCTTCGGCGAGGTGTAGATGGACCACTGGTCGTCGATCACGTTCAGCGTGACGATCGTGTACGGCGGAATCACATCCACGTTGTCCGTGGTCTGGATCATCTTCGGCCGCAGGTAGGTATGGTCCACAAAATAGCCCGTCACGGTTTTCCCCGGGTTTTCCGCCCCCGCGGTCCCCGGCAGGATCGCCGCCAGGATGCCCAGCAGCACGCCCGCCAGGATGCCCGCCGCGCGCAGAAGCCCGTTCCGTCCTCTTTTTCTCATTCGGTTTCCTTCCCGTCCGCGGGCCGCTCCAGGGCGGCCTGCATTTCCTCCCAGTGCTCCTCCATGCGCTTCTCCAGGGTCATCTGGGCCCGGGCTCGGTCCAGGTTGTGCCGGGGCCGGTGCACCGCGAAATAGACATCTCCCTCCAGATAGTCCGTCAGGAACCGGATCCCGTTCTCCAGCGTCATGATCCGGGCTCCCCAGGGCAGGGAGGCCTTCTCCTCCTCCGTCAGCGTATTTCCCGTCTCCCGCAGGAAGCCCCGGGTATAGGCCCGGACCAGGGGCAGGGAAAGCTGAATCCGCTGCGGATCCGGCTCGTCCTCCGGCGCGGTGCTGGCTCCGGTCCGGATGGCTTCCCCGTAGTCATAGGCCGTCAGCCCCGGCATCACCGTATCCAGGTCCACCACGCACAGGGCCCGCCCCGTTTCCGTGTCCAGCAGCACATTGTTCAGCTTGGTGTCGTTGTGGGTCACCCGCAGGGGCAGCCGTCCCCGCTCCAGCCCTTCCGCCAGCCGGCCCGCCCAGCCGGCCCTCTCCAGGAAGAAATCCAGCTCCTCCCGCACCTCGTTCCGCCGTCCGGCGGCGTCCTTCTCCGCCGCCTCCTCCAGACGGCGCATCCGCATGGGCGTGTCGTGGAAGTGCGGAATGGTTTCATGCAGGCTGTCCGCCGGAAAATCCCCCAGCCGGCGCTGGAAGCGGCCGAAGGCCTCCCCGCACTGCTCGAACCGGGCCGGGGAATCCGGCAGGTCCAGGCTGTGGGTTCCTTCCACAAAGCGGAACATCCGCCACCAGTTTTCCTTTCCGTCCAGCACCCAGGCTTTTCCGTCCCGGGCCGGAATGACCCGCATGGTTTCCCGCTCCGGGTCGCCGCCCTCCTCCAGGATTTTCCTCCGCAGGTGCTCCGTCACCCGCAGAATGTTCTCCTGAACCTCCTGGGGGCGGTGGAACACATACTGGTTGATCCGCTGCAGGATGTACCGTTCCTTCTCTCCCTCCCGGGATACCAGGTAGGTCCGGTTGATGTGTCCGTTTCCGAAGGGGCGCAGAACCGGTTCGGCCCCCTCCGGCAGAAACTGCCGCGCCGCCTCCCGCGCGAGTCCGTCCATCTCCGCATTCATATCCGTTACCGTCCTTCTTCCGGGTTTTTCCGCCCGCCGGGCGGGGTTGTGCATTTGGATTTATTATCCCCCATTCCCCCGGGAAAGTAAAGCATAAAAAGAGGAGCCGCGCATGGCGGCTCCGGGATGCGGCGCCGGAGGAGGCGCCGCGGAAGGATCAGGTTCAGGCTTCCGGCTCCAGAAGGCCCAGGTTTCCGTCCTTCCGGAGATACAGCACGTTGGTGCGTTCCGTGTCGATATTCACAAAGGCGAAGAAGTTGTGGCCCAGCAGCTCCATTTCGATGATGGCGTCCTCCACGCTCATGGGGCGCACCGGGAAGGTCTTCCGGCGGACAACCTTGCGCTCTTCCTCCTCCTGCTCTTCCTCGTAATACTCCGGCACCTCGCTGAAGGCATCGTCCCGCAGGCGCTTGGCCAGCTTGGTGCGGTGCTTGCGGATCTGGCGCTCCATCTTGGCCAGCGCCTGGTCAATGGCCACAAACAGGTTCTGGTCCACCGCCTCGCTCCGCAGGATCACGTTGTTCCCCATGGGAACGGTGATTTCCACCACCCGGTTGTCATTCTTTTCCTTCCGCATCCGGACCTGCATTTCCGTGTCCGGCAGCAGGTAGCGGCTCATGGTGTGGGTTTTCTTCTCGATCCGCTGGGTGATTCCGGGGGTGACAGACATGTTCCGCGCATTAATCGTCAGCTTCATAAAAACAGGTGAGCTCCTTTCATTTCAGGTTTTCAGATACGGCAAAATCCGAAGAGCCCGGCTTTTCAGCCCCGCGCCCTTCGCTGCGCTTCGTGTGCCATGGGCACCACGCCCTTTCCATTCTTTTTACACATGGAATATTCGGGATAAAACCCGCCGTTTCCTGCCGGATCCGCGAAATAATTTTCTCCGGGATCCCGGGAAGGCGCCTTTCCGGAGCGCTGGCTTGCTTTTCCCGGCTCCGCACCGCCAAAAGCAGGGATTTCCCGCCCATGCGGAGAATTTTTTCTTGTTATATATCCCGGTTTGATTCTGATGAAAGAAGGGTCTCTTTCTTGAAAGCCTATTTCCTTCCTCTGGGAGCCGGCGCGGAGCAGGCGCTTCCTCCGCTGCTCTCCGCCTTCAGCTGCGGCGCCGCCCGGCAGCCCTCCTCCGTAGCCATGCTGCGGATCCCGGCCCGGGCTTCCGGCGGCTGGGCCGGCGGGCTGCTGGAGGATCTCCGGGCCTGCCACGATTTTCTCGCCGGCCGGGAGGAATTTGCCTTTTTCCGCACCGCCTGGCAGGATGCCGTCTGGCTTCCGGCCCTGCCGGAGCGGGATGCCCTGGTGGAGGGCGAGGAGAGCCGCCTGCTGCTGTCCGCCCTGCGGGGGGAAGGGGTGCCCTTCTCCTTCCGCACCGACCGGGAAGCTGCCGAATGGAGCATGTCCGCCCTGCTGGAAAGCCTTTCCGGGCCCGCCGTTCCCCCTCCGGAGGCGGAGCGCGCCTCCTCCCCGGAGGAGGATCTCCGGGATCCGGCGCCCTTTCTTCGTCTGCTCTCCTCCCTGGAGGCAGATCTGGCCTCCGGCGAGGAGGTCCGCATCCTGCTGCTTTGCGATCTGGCGGAGGGCTACGCCGCGGGCCTGGCCCTGAGCCTGATCCGTTTTCTGCGCGCCCGGTTCCCCGATCCGGCCCCGTTCATCGGCCTGGTGGGGCAGGTCCGGGCCGCCGGTTCCGATGCCCGGGACAGGCTGGGGGAAGTGCGGGACGTGCTGTCCTCCCTGTCCCGGCGTTCCCTGGTCCGGGTTTCCGAGGACCGGGAAACCCTCGGCGCCGATGCCTGCTGGCTGCTGGGGCTTCCCGCTTCCCTGCTCTCCGCAGAGAATCCCTCCCGCCTGCTGGACTGGGCTGCCGCCCGGATTCTGGGGGAAGCCTGGACCTCCCCCGCCCGGCCCGCCGCCGGCCTGCATACCCGGGAGCTCCCCGGCGTCCTGACGCTGCAGGCCCTGAACCCGGAGGCCAAAGCCGTCGCGGCCTTCCTGCGCGGGGCCTTCTGGTGCCTCAGCGATCTCTTCCCCTCCCTGCGCTCCTGGTTTGAACATCCCGCCCTGCTGCGTTCCCTCGCGCCCGCCTCCCGGGGCGGCCTGTTCCGCCGTCTTTTCCGGGACCGGGAGGATGCCTCCGCCCCGCCGGCAGAGCTGGCGCTGCTGGAGCGGGCCCTGCGGGCCCTGTGTCTCGAAATTCTTTCCCTGCTCCGCTCCCTCCCCCCGCTCCTGCGGGAGGCGGAGCCCTCCTCCGACCTCTGGGTCCGGGCTGTGCGCGCCTGCGGCCAGGTGGTGACCCTGGCCTCCGAATATGACGTCAGCCGGCAGGAGGCGGAGGATTCCGGGGTGGACAAGGTGCAGCCCGTGCACCGGGTTTCCCTGTCCGACACCGAGGAGGAAGCCCTTCTGCGCAGGCTGGACGGCATGGCCTCCGGCCTGGCTTCCGCCCGGGCCGACCGGGCTTCCGTCTTCCAGCAGGCCGGGGGCTTCCTGGCCCGGGCTGCCCTGGAGGACTGCCTGGCCCGCTGCCGGGTGGCGGAAACCACCGCCCGGGAGAAGCTGGTGCAGATGCCCGGCGGCGATCCGCAGGAGCGCTATGCCCTGGGCATGCAGGAGCGCCGGGTCCGGCTGCTGAAGGCCGCCGTGCGCAGCTGTGAGGCAGACCTGGAGGAAGCCTCCTCCTGGGAGGCCCTGCGCCTTCCCGGAAGCCTGAAGGTCTCCGCCCCCTTCGCCGGCGAAGTCCTGGATCCCGCGCTGGCGGAGCAGGCCTTCGTCCTGCTCACCGGGGAGGGAGAAGCCGCGGAAACCGCCGCGCGGACCCTGCGGGACGGGCTGGGTTCCCTGCTGAAGGGGTTCCCCCTGAACGACGCGAAAATGCTGCTGAAAAATCTGCTGACCACCTGCCGCCGGCCGGAGGCCGAAGCGCCGCTGCGGGATCTGGCCGTGGGGGCCTTCTCCGTCTGCGGCGTGGAGGTGTCGGGCCTGCGGTTCCAGAGCGCCGGGAGCCTGCCTCCCGTGCCGCTGCTGCCGGATCTGGCCGGAGAAGGCCGCGTCTTTTCCCTGGCCTCCGCGGCGGAGCGGCTGCTGGCTCCCCCGGTGCCGGATCCCACCGTCCGCAACCGGGGGCTTCTGGCCCTGATGATCCTGCGGCAGTACCGGCGGCCCGGTCCGGAGGAGGCGGCCCTGGAGCTGACCCCCCTGCTTCCGGAATCCTCGGCGCTGCTCCGGGTGTATCTTGCCTCCCGGGGCGTGGACCGCGCCTTCCTCTGCAGCCTGCGGAGGAAGGGCGAAGCGGGGCCGCGCCGCCAGCCCCTGGCCGTGATCCTGCCCGGCATCGGCCTGGAGGCCGCCCGCCTGCAGCCCTCCCTGCAGGATCTGATTCCCTCCTTCGCCTTCTGGCTGGACCGGGAATCCCTCTCCTTCCGGGATCCGTGCCCCTACTTCAGCGAGGCGGACCGGCAGATTCTCACCCAGCAGCTGACCCGCCTGCGGGCCGGCCTGCGGGAGCATCGTTCCCTGTCGGATTTCCTCAGCGACTGGCATCAGGACATCATGCAGGCGCCCCGGCAGCAGGAGGATCCCGACGGCCTGCGCCGCAGGCTGCGGGTGGTCTGTGCCCTGCCCCGCCTTCCCGTCTGGCAGAAGGATCTGCGGCGGGTTTCCGTCCTGTACGAGCCTTCCCTGCCCGGCGGAGACCCGGTCTGCGCGGCCCTGTGCGTGCAGGATGCCCTGGACGCGGCCGCCGGGAAAATTACGGAGGACGTGCTCTACGTCTTCCGCGAGGTTCCGGTTGCCCGGGAGAACGCGGTCCGGCTGCTGGAGCCGACCCATGCCCCGGAGGAGAGCTATTATCTTTCCTCCCTGAATACGGAATGCGATATCCTGCTCCAGTCCTCCGACGACTATCATGAGGCCCTGGCCGCCGGCGTACGGGACCTGCTGGCCCGCTTCCCCGCCGCGGATCCCGCGGCCCGGCAGACGGCGGAGGAGGTGCTGGAGGAAGCCCGTCAGCCCATTCAGGACCGGGTGACCGAGCTGTCCTGGCCCTGGGATACGGTCTCTTCCTCCGTGCTCACCATCCTGACGGAGTGCCTGGGGCCGGAGCTGGCCGCTCCCGCCCTGCGGGCCTTCAGCGACCGGCTGGCCCTCTTCCCCGCCCGGGGCGGGGAGGTGCTGGGCGACGTGCTGCTCAGCGGCCTGTGCACCCTGCCGCGGGATCTGTCCGTTCCGGAAGCCGGAACCGCTCCGGAATCCACCGGGGAGGACGCTCCCGCCGAAGCCCCGGCCCGGGCCCGGCCCGACGCGGTGCTTCCGCCGCTGAATCCGGTCTTTGCCGCCGCCCTCTGCCGCTCTCCCCGGGGCCAGAGCCTGATCCAGCCCGGTTTCCTCCGCTTCTCGGCGGAAGGGGCCGGCATCCGGGCAGAGCTGGCCCTGGAAGGCGCCTTCTCCCTGAAGCTGACCCGGGTCTATGGTCCGGAGGAAATCCTGACCTTCTATGCCCATGACCTGCCCACCCTGGCGCTCTGGCCTTCCCTGCCCTTTGCCCCGGAGGACTGGCATGCCTATTTTTCCTATGCCCACTGCACCCCCGGGTTCCGCTTCACCGCGGTTTCCCGCTCCGGGGAAACGGAGCTGACCGGAGCTGCGCCCCGTCTCGCGGCCTGCCAGCCGGATTACCCCCTCTGTTACCTGGTTTTCCGGGAGGATCAGTCCCTCGGCGCGGTGCCGAACCTGCTGCCCCCGCCGGATATCCCGGCTTCGGGCCCCTGGACCGCCTGCGTGGATTTCGGCGCGGCCGCCGCTTCGGTGATCTTCACCGACGGAGCCGCCCGCTGGCCCCTGCAGGGCCCCGTGGCCGTCCGGACCCTGCTGCGCAGCCCTGCCGCCACCGACGACCTGCTCTGGCGGGAATTTCTGCCCGCGGTGCCCGTGGCCGCCCTGCTGCCCGCCGCCCTGCGGATCTTCAGCCGGGATCTCTCCGACGCCGATCTTCCCCTGCGGGATGCTGCGGTCTTCCTGTCCGCCTCCCTGCGGGACGTGCTGGAAATTCCCTCCGAGGCGCTTTATACCGATCTGAAGTGGAACGGGGAAAAGGGCCGCGCCCCCGGCCTGTATCTGCACCAGGTGATGCTGATGGCGGCCCTGGAGGCCCGCTGCGGCGGCGCGAAAAGCCTGAACTGGCGGGCGGCCCTTCCGGACGGAATGGCGCCCGAGGGCCGGGAGCGGCTGGCGGAGACCTTCCGCGCCCTGGCGGAGGAGGTCTCGCGGGAGAGCGGGCTTCCCCTGCCCGAAAAGCAGCCCCCCGTCGCCTTTGCCCCGGAGAGCACGGCGCTCGGCGCTTACTTCCGCTTCTGCTCCCCGGAGGAAACCCGGGGCGGCTTCATGGTGCTGGATCTGGGAGCCGATACGGCCGACCTGGCGCTCTGCCTGCAGGGCCGGGAGGAAGCGGTCCGCGCCTGCCAGCTGCCCCTGGGGATCCATAACCTGCTGCTGCCCGAGCTGCTGCGGAATCCCGCGCTGCTCCGGGAGGACTTCGGCTTTGTGGAGCGGGAGGATTTCCAGCGGGATCTGGCGGATTTCCAGGCCCTGCTGGAGAAGGCCGCCCGGGATCCCGCCGCCCTGCGCCGGGCCCGCTGCGGCCTGGACGCCATCCTGGCGGATCATCTGCCCCTCTTCGCGGAAGCCCTCCTCCTGCGCCGGTCCGGAGGAAGTCCCGGCCGGACCGGAGCCCTGCTCCTGCTGTACGAATCCTTCCTGATGATGCTCGCAGGCCTGCTCCTGCTGCAGATTGCCGGGGATGCCTCCCGGAATGATTTCCTGCCGGAATCCATGACCCTCTTCCTGGCGGGCCGCGGCAGCCTCCTCACGGAGGCCATGAGCCCGCAGGCCCGCACCTCCCTCTGGCGGATCCTCACCATGTTCCGCAACCCCCGGGTCAGCTCCCTGAACCTGCTTTTCTCCGCCGAGAAGAAGCTGGAGATTCCCGTGGGCCTCTCGGTGCTTTCCCGCCCCTCCGCCGCCCCGCCCCGGCCTGCCGTGCCGCCGGCCGCCATCGCGGTGCGTCCGGAGGAGCTGATGCCGGAATTCCTGCTGCGCTTCCGCCGGGAATTCCCCCAGGAATCGGAGCTGCTCTTCCCCGGGCTCTATGCCAATGACTATTTCACCCCCTTTACGCCCTTCGGGCAGCAGATGCTCTCCCAGGCGCTCCAGGCCGCCTTCGGGCAGCGGGAGGCGGGCACGCCCTTCCCGGGGCTGGTTTCCTGCCTGACGCATCTGCTCACCATGATCCGGGAAGGAGGTCCCCCGCCATGACGGAACGCCTGACCTCGGTAAACAATCCCCGCATCCGCCTCTTCCGGTCCCTGAAGGAGCGGAAGGGCCGCCTGGAAGCGGGCGCCTTCCTGGTGGAGGGGGACAAGATGGTTTCGGAAGTCCTGGCCTCCTCCTTCCCGGTGCGGGCCCTGCTGCTGCGGGAGGACCGGCAGCTGCCCCCGGGCCTGCCTCCGGATCTGCCGGTCTGCCTGCTTCCGGAGCATGTCTTCTCTTCCCTCACCGACACCCGGACCCCCCAGGGCATCGCGGCCGTGGCCGCTCTCCCCTCCCGGGATCCGGAGCTTCCGGCCGGCTCCCGGCTGCTTGCCCTGGACGGGGTGCAGGATCCCGGGAATGTGGGCACCATCCTCCGCACCGCGGACGCCGCGGGGCTGGATGGAGTCCTGCTGAGCCCGGACTGTGCCGACGTCTTTTCTCCCAAGGTGCTCCGGGCCACCATGGGCAGCATCTTCCGGATGCGGCTCTTCTTCCCGGAGAATCTGGCCGCCCTGCTCTCCTCCCTCCGCGGAGAGGGGTGGTCCGTCCTCTCCTCCCAGCTGGACGGCACCCCCTTCTATGAGCGGAAGAACGTGGGAAGCCGCTGGGTCCTGGTGATCGGCAATGAGGGAAACGGCATTTCCCCTCCCGTGCGGGAGGCCGCCACCCACCGGCTGCGGCTGCCCATGCGGGGCGGCGCGGAATCCCTGAACGCGGCTGTGGCCGCGGGCATCATGATGTACGAGCTCATGAAATGAAAGGATCAGAAAAATGGATACCAAATTCTACTACCGGGCCCGCCAGAAGGGCCTGAAGGCCTACAGCCAGGCGCTCCAGCAGCACCGGGATCCCTATCTTCCCGTCCTGGAGGAAAAGCTTCCCAACCTCAACTCCCTGGTTCATCTGTCCCTGGGGATCCAGAGCGTTCCCCTGGACCGGGTGGTGGGCTCCGTTTCCCGGGGCCGTTCCTTCGCCTTTGCCAACAATTTCATGCCCATCCTGCAGTACAATTCTGAATTCGGCTCCAAATGGTCCCATCTCTATGAGAGCGTGGAGGCCGAAGGCATGCGGGATCCGGCCAAGATGCTGGAATACCTGGGGTATTATTATCTGATCGAGGGAAACAAGCGCATCAGCGTCATGAAGTACATTGGCGCCGAATACGTGGAGGCGGACGTGACCCGGGTCATTCCCCTTCGGTCGGAGGATCCGGAAGTCGTCGCCTATCTGGAATACTGCGCCTTCTCCAAGCTCACCGGCATCTTTGATCTTTTCTTTACCAAACCCGGATCCTACAGCCGGCTTTCCGGCCTGCCGGGCATGATGAGCGGGGCGGAATGGACCCAGGATGACATTCTTTCCCTGCGCAAGCTCTATCACTATTTCTATTCCGCCTATCACACCGTCATGCAGGAGCAGCCCGCCATGCCCGTGGGGGATGCCTTCCTGATCTGGCTGCTGGCCTTCGGCTATCAGGATGTGCGGGATTACAGCCTCTCCGATGTGGAGAAGAGCCTGCGCCTCATGCAGGAGGAATTCCGCCTGCGGGACGATGCCATGAGCCTCGTCATGGATCACGACGCCCGGACGCCCTCCCCCACCCTGCTGCAGACCCTGTTCCATCCCTCCCGGATCAAGGCGGCCTTCCTCTACACCAATCCCATCGAGGTTTCCGCCTGGAACTACTGGCATGACATGGGCCGCCTGGAAGCCCAGGAGAAGCTGGGCGACCGGGTGGAGACCGTGAACCGGATCGTTCCCTCCCGCACCGAGGCGGAGGCGGAAATTGAGAAGCTGATCAAGGAAGGCTTCAACGTCATCTTCGCCACCTCCCCCGTCATGCTGAACAGCTGCATGGAGCCCGCCCTGCGCCACCCGGACACCCGGCTGCTGGTTTCCAGCCAGCTGGCGGGCTACCATCATGTCCATACCTACTATCTCCGGTTCTACGAAGTGAAGTTCCTGCTGGGGCTGCTGGCGGGCATCCTTTCCAAAAACGGAAAGATCGGCTATATCGCCGACTATCCCATCTACGGCTCCCCCTCCATGATCAATGCCTTTGCCATCGGCGCCCGCATGATCAACCCGGATGCCCGGATCTACCTGAACTGGACCTCCCTGGCGGATTTTGATCCGAAGGAGCCCTTCCATGATCCGGAGATCCGGGTGGTCTGCAACCGGGATCTGACGGCCCCGAACCCGACCTCCCGGGAATCCGGGCTCTATGTCCGGGAGGACGGGGAAATCCGCTCCATGGCAACGCTGATTCCCAGATGGGGTGTCTTCTACCGGCATCTGATGGAGCAGATGCTGCGGGGCGTCTTTGATTCCGCCCCGGGAAACAGCTCCTCCTCCGTATCCTACTGGTGGGGCATCGCCTCGGACACGCTGGATATCGCCTTCTCCTCCCGCTGTGCTCCCGGAAATGTGCGTCTGATCCGGAGCCTGCTCTCCCAGTTCCGGGATCAGTCCATCACCCCCTTCGAGGGCGAGCTGAAGGACCAGGCCGGCGCCCTGCGCTGCCGGGAGGATCAGCGGCTGACCCCTGCCGAAATCCTCTGTATGGATTATCTGGCGGACAATGTGGTCGGCGAGCTGCCTCCACCCGAAAAGCTGGTTCCCTCCGCCAGAGCCCTGGTGCTGACCCAGGGCATCGGCAGCCTGGCCAGCGCGGATGTGAACAGCATCTCCTGGACCTCCAGGTAAGGCGGGCACACGGACGGAAGGAGGAGACCCCCCATGCGGATTCTGGTGCTGGCGGACGAACCGGTGCAGCGGCTGTGGAGCGAATACGGGATGGATACCCTGAAGCAGGCGGATCTGATCCTCTCCTGCGGGGACCTTCCCTCTTCCTATCTCAGCTACATGACCACCTTCAGCTCCGCCCCCGTGGTATACGTCCACGGCAATCATGACCACACCTATGAACAGAAGCCCCCCGAGGGCTGCATCAACGCGGAAGGCCACGTGGTGCTGGTCCGGGGCATCCGCATCCTGGGCCTGGGCGGCTCCATGCGCTACCGGCCGGATCAGCCCTGCATGTATTCCGAAAGTGAGATGGCCCGGCGCATCCGGAGGCTCCGCCGGGAACTGAAGAGCACCGGCGGCTTCGATGTGCTGCTGGCCCATTCGCCCGTCGCCGGCCTGGGGGATCAGCCCGATCTGCCCCACCGGGGCTTCGCCTGCTTCGGGGATCTGCTGAGTGAGTACCGGCCCCGGGTCATGTTCCACGGCCATGTCCACCAATCCTACTCCGGCGCCGGCTTCCGCCGGGAGCGGGAATGGGACGGCATCCCCGTGATCAACGCCTGCGACAGCTACATGTACGACTGGCCCGATGATTGGAAGTTCCCCACGCCTCCCTCCCGGTGGGGGCTCCGGCGCCTGGAAAAAAACAGCCGGCCCGGAGAGGATTACGAGCATTTCTGACGCTGCCCCCGGACGCGAAAAAGCCGTTTCCGCCATGGAAACGGCTTTTTCGCGCGGATTCCGATTACGGATGGGGCCCGTACTGGAAGGTCACCTCCAGGGTTTCGATCCGCTTCATGCAGTCCAGGCTCCGGTCCAGGATGGTGGCCGAGATTCCCGTCAGGTCCCCGTACATCACCCTCGCGTTTGCTTTGCTGACGGTTTTCATATCCACCCACTCGTTGAACAGGTTGCTCCGGGTGCATCTCCCGTCGTCGGAACAGGTATAGTTGCGCCCCTTCAGCTTCACCGGTTCCCCGTTGACCCGAACCTCCCGGATGAAGATGCAGCAGTCCGGGAACAGCAGTTCCCCGTTG
>JAEEGL016810319.1_pt1 | contig 14176 bp, 8 predicted proteins | sample 9134231 | NCBI WGS metagenome assembly JAEEGL01 (sample SAMN16246548, study PRJNA631951) | gut metagenome | biome: gut microbiome; feature: rumen; material: fiber-attached | host: Bos | place: Iran: Karaj | collected 2018-10 | reverse complement strand
TAACTGGGGCGAAAAACTCGACCGCTATGCCCGCAACCAAAAAGTTCAGGACACTCTGCCGATTAATCAGCAAAGAACGATTAACCAGCAAAGATATTAATTTGTAAAAATCAAAAAGAAACGGCCGCCCCCATGGGAAGCGGCTGTTTTTATATCCGCATATTCTATTTCTTATCCGCGTATGGGTTATCGGCCTTGCGTACCGTGATGCGAATCGGAATCCCGCCCATATTGAAAGTCTGGCGCAGGCTGTTGAGCAAATAGCGGAAATACGACTCCGGCAACCCCTCCGGATTGCTCGAAAAAATATAAAACGACGGCGGCCGGGTTTTGGCTTGGGTAATATACTTCAACTTAATACGGCGTTTATTCTTGCCGAGCGGCGCCGGATTTTGCTCCTGCACATCGGCAAACCACTTGTTGAGCGGCGCGGTCGGAATACGCATATTCCACCGCTCATAAACCTTTAAGAGCGCGCGCATCAACTTATCAAGCCCCTCTTTTTTGAGCGCCGAAATGGTTACGGTCGGCACCCCGGCAGCCTGTGTCAGCGAAGTTTCCAGCTTATAATTGAGCTTTTCCAGCGCTTCCTTGCGCTTGGCAATATCCCACTTGTTGACGGCAATTACCAACGCCCGGCCCTCATCCAACACGTTGCGGGCAATGGTTAAATCCTGCTTATCAAGCACCGCGTCGGCATCCAAAACCAGCACCACCACCTGCGCCATATTGGCCGCATATTTGGTGCTTTCCACCGACATTTTTTCCAAGCTGTTGACTACTTTTGATTGGCGGCGCAAACCGGCGGTATCCACCAGATTAAACTTATGCCCCTGCCATGTCCACTCGGTAGTAATGGCATCGCGCGTCATACCGGCTTCAGGTCCGGTCAGCATCCGATTTTCGCCCAAAAGAGCGTTAACCAGGGTTGATTTGCCGACATTCGGCCGGCCGACAAACGCCACCTGAATCGGGCGATTATCTTTAATCGGTTCAAAATCATCGGGAATCGCGCCGATGGTTGCCACCTGCGGCGTTTCCGCCTCTTGCTTTTGCTTGGCTTCGTCAAGTTGCATCAGTTCCACATAAAGCGAATCGAATCCGATACCGTGCTCCGCCGAAAAAATAATCGGATCGCCGAGCCCGAGTTTATAGGCCTCGCCGATACCGTTTTCCTGCTGTTTGCCCTCGCATTTGTTGGCCAGCAAAATCACCGGCTTGTGCGTGCGCCGTACCAAATCGGCAAACTGCTCATCATAAGGCTGCACTCCGGCGCGGGCATCAAACAAAAACAAACATACGTCGGCTTCGGCAATAGCCATTTGCGTTTGCGTCCACATCCGGCTTTCCATATTGTCGGTGGTGGAATATTCATAACCGGCGGTATCTATCACCTCCAAATCCAAATCTTTGAACTTGGCCGGTGCCATTTTGCGGTCACGCGTCACTCCCGGCATATCGTGGACGATTGCCAGTTTTTTCCCGACTAAGCGGTTAAACAGCGTTGATTTTCCGACATTCGGGCGCCCGATGACTGCAACTTTAAGCACGTTTTTCTCCTATTTATAGGCCACGATTTTGGCGTTTGCCGTTGTAAAGATAATGTAGCCTCCGGCCGCAATCGGAGCCGAATTCAAATCTTCGTCGGTATCGAACTTATCTATTTGTTTGCCGGTTTGCGGGCTGAATACCAACACATTACCGTCAGACAGCGCAACCACCAGCTGATTATTCAACATAACCGGCGCATGAACCGTAATTTTGGCGGCTTTTTTGCCCAAATCAAGCGGCGAAGCCCACAACACGTTGCCTTTTTCTTTATCAACGGCAATCAGCTCGTTGTTATTGGTAGTCACAAACAGAGTATTGCCCGACAATATCGGGGTCAAAGTTCCGCCGATTTTCTTCTGCCACTTCGGCGCTCCGCTGCGCATATCAATCGCCGTAAACACATCGGCACTGCCCAAAAGATAAACTATGTTGTCGTCAATAATCGGCGATGCCTTAATGGTGTGCAAATAGGTCGAGGAATAAGCATAACTGTTTTCCACCAAATCGGTTCCCCATAAAGGCGTGCCGATAGTGGCGCCGAATGCCTGCGCTTCGCCGTTGGAAAATCCGGTAATAACCATATCGTTGGCTTTGCTGTATGCGGCCATGGCACCGCCCATCAGAGTGGTATTTTCCATGGCAATATCATAATCCCATAACACACTGCCGTCGTCGGCACTCAAAGCAAAGAAATGGTTGTCGGCACTCTGTACGAAAACTTTGCCGGCCGCAACCGTCGGGGCGATTCTGAGCGGCATACCCAAATTTCTTTCCCAAATTTTGCTGCCGTCCTCAATTTTGGCGGCAACCACCACTCCGAATCCGGTAGTGATGTAAATCGTATTTTTCTCAATGGCAAGGCCCACGCCTTTAAGAGCCATATCGCCGATATTAGCGTTTTCGGCCACCAATTCCACCTGCCACAGATTTTTACCGTCGGCCAGATTAAACGCGCTCAAACGTCCCTCGGCGTCAAGAGTATAAACCGTATTATTCTTAACGAGCGGCCGCGCCATCAACACCTCGCGCTTAGAGCTTCCGGTGCCGAAATCCGACTTCCATTGTTTAACAAAATCGGTGCTGACCGAAGCATTCGGCATTACATGACGCGCATTGGCTTCTTTTTGCAACCAATCGCCCGAGGTTGTTCCGGCAATCTTAACCTGGGCCGAACCGTTGGCCACATCAGGTTTGATTGCGGTTGACTCGGTTAATACCGAAATACGCGTGCCGACCGGCAATTCCTTTTTGGTGCACGCCCCTAAAACCAATACGGACAACAAACATCCGCATCCCAACAAAACACGTTTATTTAACATATTTACCCCTGAAAATTACATATCGCTGATTGATGACAACATATCCTGTATACGATTGCGGAAACCTTCCGGCAAATCTTTTATTTTCAAAATCTTGCCGTATATTTCTTTGGCATCTTCAACGTTGCCGTTTTTGATGGCGGACATTGCCAGCAAATCCTGAGCCGCCGGTGTCCACGAGCTTTTCTCCGCAATAAGCGGCTGTACCAACTTGGCAAATTCCTCATATCCGAGCGAATCCACCTTGTAGGTGGCCAACTTAATCAGCGCGATATTTCTGACTTCTTCGTTAACTTGTTTGTCTTCGTGCAATTTTTCCAAAGCGGCAAATGCTTCTTCCTGTTTATTTTCAACGAGTAAAACGTTGGCAATCTGCAACTTGGCGAAATCGCTGAATATACCTTGGTTATCTGCCGAAATTTTCTGCAATGCGGCAATGGTTTCGTTACTGTCGGTCTGCAACTGTGCCGCCGCCATATATTCCTGCGTGCGGTTTTGGTTGCGCAACATCTTCCACGCCTGAATCTTATCAAACGAAATCGCGGCGGAAACGGCCAATACCACAAAAGCGATAATCAGCAACCCGTATTTATTCCACAGTTCTTTCAGATTATCGTTTTTGACATCCTCGTCAACTTCCTGAATAAATGCATCGGTCAATTCCGGATTAACATCCGATAAATCGCGGCGTCCGCGTACCGGTGCTTTGGCTGCCGGTTTGGCAACAACATTGTTTTTAACGGTCGGTTCTTTTTTGGTTTTTACTGTTTTAGCCATTTTTCTTTCCTTTTTTTCAGATAACTGTTTTAATTTTTTTCATTCATAACAAAAAACAAAATATAAAGCAAATCATTTTTTACTTTACTATTTCCCTGATTAAGCAACCGCGTATCCAGCGCAAATCTTCTATCGGCATATTTTTACCGAAAACTATGCTGTTATCGTGCGAAATCACGGAGAGATAATAACGCTCGGTGAGCGGATTGTAGCCGATATCGACGGATTCAATATCTTCTTTGGGCAAAAATTCGGCATCCATCCGCAAAATCGAAAGATTGTGCCCGAGCACCACCTCAGAACGCGTGATAATCAGCACGTCTTTACTCAACACACACGCCGAAATAAATATAATCGTCGCCATACACAACAGCAACACTGCGGCGAATCCCCAAAATCCGATAATCGGCAGCAAAACGGCATAACTCTTGATTGCCACCGCAATAAATATACCCAAAGCCAGCGCGCTCGCAATGCATAAAATGGAATATACGTCAAAGAACAGTCGGCGCTCGCGGAAAATAACCTTATCTTTTTTGCGCTTGTATTGAATACTCATCGGCGCCTGTTCTTCCTCACGCAACAGCGCTTCCAAATTCCAGCGTTTGGCCATGGTTATCAAAGTCTTGCTCAGCTCGTTGTGGTTGCGCGAAACCAGACCGTGGTCGGTCATAAACAATGCCGGCATTTTCAACTTGGCGGCATAATACTCCCATTTTTTACGCACATCGTTACCGTCGGTAGAAATATACAGCGGCACCCGTTTTTTCGGGTCCTGATGATAGAGCTCGATAATATAGCGATTACGATTCATCAGCCCGAACTGGAAATATTCCACCATCAGCAAAACTCCGGTATAGGCATAAAGTTTATCGGTCAGAACCTGCGTGCCTCCCCACAGCGGATGATGTATTACTTTAACGTTTTCGCCGTCAAAATACACTTCTTTGCGCCGACGCATGGCAATAACGGACAGAAAAATTATCAACAGCCCGAACAGCACGATAAACGTATCAAAAGAATAGCGCATAACAAACAGCTGATGTGCCGTAAAACTTATATCGGTGCCAAAATCATAGCTCTCGTCGCTGCTCTGCAGAAAATACGCAATAATTTCAAAAGCCCCGAGCAAAACAAAAATCAGCCCGCAACCGAAGCCCCACCATGATATTTTGCGGGCAATTCGGTCGGTTTGCGTAACCGGCAGTTTTTCAATATCCAACTTAAAGTCGTGACTGTAATGTTTGGGAGCCGTATAGGTCATCTTTCTCTCCTTAAATTTAAGAACAGCTTCACTTTACACCCATAAAAAAATTTTTTCACTATTTTTTTTAAATAATGTTTGTTTTTATGATATTTAAGTGTACTATCTGCATATAAACGTTTTTAAAAATGGTGTAATTATGTTAAGTACAAATATATTTTATTCCGGCTACAATATGCTTTTCAGCATTCTGTCGCTTTTTATCGGTATCAGTTCGGTGTTTTTGGTACGCGGGTCCAAAGATTTCCGCGGGCTTTTGCTGTTTCAGCTCGGCGGGCTGATGATGATTTTGCTGACCTATATTACGACGCAGGACCATATCCTGTATAAAATCGGCCTGAACGACAATTTTGTGCGATTTGTGCTTACGCTGCTGTCCGCTTTGATTTCTATTTTATGGATAAATTCCGCGACCGAATTATACAATCACCGGCTGGCCAATCGCGAAGCCCTGACCATTTATACCACTTTGGCGGCAACCTTATGCGTTTATTATTCGTTTATTGATTACAATTCAGAATTTGCGTTATCTTTGCGGCCGATGTTTTTGATTTTGAGTATATCTTTGCTGTTTTTGAGCGGTTTGGTGTGTTTATACCGACAGACCAATATCGGCTATTTTCTGCTCTGTCTTTCTTTGTTTATGTTGATGAGCAAAATCAGCGTTTCGGCTTTCTTTTATCAGTATAACTGGCTCAACCTTAATATTTTTAACTGGCTGTGGATTTATATTTTTGCCGTTGCCGTGATTTTTATGCGTTTCGGCATGTATCACGACGACTTAAAACATTCGTGGAACACCATTGATAAACTGAATTTGCAAATATCCAACATGATTAATACTTCGCCGTTTCCGATTATAATAACCCGGGCTGACGACAACAAACTTTTGACCATCAACAACAAAGCTTCGGCGCTGTTCGGCCTGACACATAAAGACGTGGCCTATCATAACCTTAACGAAATTTTGGTGGATGAACATAACCGCCGGAAGTTTTTTGAAAATTTGCTGTTGCACGGCGGTGTCGACGATTACGAAGTTATGGTGTGCAATTTGTTGAATGCTTCGCCGTTTTGGATGTCGGCTTCGGCCAAAAATATGGAATATAACAATATCGAAGCCAATTACATCACTTTTCAGGATATAGCTTTGCGCAAAGAACAGGAAAACAATCTGCAAAATCAGGCGCATAAAGACCCGCTGACCATGGCCTGGAATCGCCAATATTTTGAAAAATTCGTGCCGGAGCGCATCAAAGAGTGCATCCATAATGCGCAAAACTTCAGTTTATTGCTGATTGATGCCGATAAGTTCAAGAAAATCAACGATAAATACGGACATAAATTCGGCGACAGAGTGCTGATAGAGGTAGCGAAAATCTGCCAGAAATCGTTGCGCGACGATGATATTGTCGCTCGTTTCGGCGGTGAAGAATTTATTATTTTCCTCAACGATGCCGAACAGCGTTCCGCCATGCGCGTGGCCGAGCGTCTGCGCCAGAGCATTGAAAACAACGTATTCAAAGATGACGATGACGAAGCAGTAAAAATTACCGTCAGTATCGGTGTTGTTTCGTCGGAAAAAACCAACAGTTTGGAAGTTTTACTGCGCCAGGTTGACGACGCCATGTATTTGGCCAAACATAACGGACGCAACCAGGTTGCCGCCTACGACGAACAACAGTTGCGCTCGGTGCAAAACAAAAAATCCAAGTCCGGCAAGCGCAATATTCATCCGGTTTTCCAAAACGAGGAAAGCGAAGAAATCTCGCTGCTTGACAGCTACGGAAGTCAACCTTTGTAAGAGAAAAAAATGAGTTGCGCATATCAAAATATTTGCGGCGGATGTCCGCTGCGGGAGCTTAACGCCGAGGATTATCGTCGCCGCAAAATCGAGCATTTTCAAAAAATCGCGGCCAATCTCAAGCAAGACGAAATCCCCTTTGGCGAGCCGGTTTTTATTGCCGACGGACAGCGGCGCCGTGCCGAATTTACATTTCAATATCGCAAAGGCACGATAAGTCTGGGCTTTAATGCCGCGCAGAGTCATCAGTTGGTTGATATTGCAACATGTGCGGCTCTGACCCAGAATCTCAACAATGTGTTGCCGCAGGTGCGTGACTTTTTGCAAAAATTATGCGCAATAAAGAGCACGCAAAAAATCAAAACAAAATTCGTCACTTCCAATATTAATCAAGGCGAAATCTGGCTGACCGAAGCCGCCAACGGTATTGATATTTTGTTGGAAATCGATGAAAACATCACACTCGAACACCGTATGGAAATATGCGATTTTGCCACGCAAAATCCGGAAATTATCCGCGTTTCCATCGGCAAAAAGAACGCCCGTCCGGAAACGGTGGTGGAGAAAAGCAAGCCTCATATCATAATTGCCGAACACGAGGTATTTATTCCGGCCGGCACGTTTTTGCAGGCCTCGGCTGCCGGCGAAGAAGCCTTGACCGATTTGGTAATGAAATACATCGGCGACACCACCGGCAATATTGCCGATTTATTCTGCGGTGTCGGCACTTTTTCATATCCGTTGGCACAAAACATCAAAAACAAAATCACCGCGGCGGATTCTTCGGAAGAATTGCTCGATTGCTTTCAAAAAACCGTGAATTTTTTAACCATCCCGAACATAAAAATTTGCAAAAAGAACTTATTTAAATATCCATTTGAGGCGACGGAGCTTAAGAATTTTGTTGCCGTCGTGTTTGACCCGCCGCGAGCCGGCGCAAGCGCGCAAGTGCAGCAGATTGCCCTGACGAATCAGGCGGATAAGCCGCAAAAAATCGTTGCGGTTTCCTGTAATCCGCATACATTTATAAATGATGCCAATCAACTGCTCGCAAACGGTTACGTTTTGAGCGAAATAACCATGGTGGACCAATTTGTGTATGCCGAGCATTTTGAGTTGGTCGCTTTGTTTGAAAAAAAATAAAAGGAGCATAACATGAGTTTAAACAATATCAAACTGCAACAAATGGCAACCGCTTTGCGCGTTTTGAGTGCCGAAGCCATTAACAAAGCCAATTCCGGACACCCGGGAATGCCGCTCGGTATGGCCGATGTGGCGACGGTTTTGTTTGCCAAGTATTTGCATGTCAATCCATCGGACCCGCGTTGGTTCAACCGCGATCGTTTTGTGCTTTCGGCCGGTCACGGCTCGATGCTCCTATATTCGCTGTTTTATTTTCTGGGATATCCTGATGTTACCATTGAAGATATAAAAAACTTTCGCCAGCTCGGCTCTAACACCGCCGGACACCCGGAATACGGCCATTTGAGCGGTATCGATATGACTACCGGTCCGCTCGGACAAGGTATTTCTTCGGCCGTGGGTATGGCTTTGGCCGAGCGCGTGCTCAATGCCCGTTTCGGCGATGATTTATGCAACCACTACACTTATGCCGTTTGCGGCGACGGTTGCCTGATGGAAGGTATTTCGGAAGAAGCGATTTCGCTGGCCGGATTATGGAAATTAAACAAGCTGATTGTTTTTTGGGATAACAACAACATTACCATCGACGGCACGGTAGATAAGTCTAACGCCACCGACCAGATTGCGCGGTTTAAGGCCGTCGGTTGGAACACCATCAGCATAAACGGCCACAACTATGAACAAATTGCTGAAGCCATCGAGGCGGCGCAGCGTTCCGACAAGCCGACTTTAATTGCCTGCAAAACCGTAATCGGCTGCGGGGCCCCGAATAAATGCGGCACTCCGAAGGTACACGGCTCTCCGCTCGGCGAAGAAGAATTGGCCGCCATGAAAAAGCAACTGGGCTGGACGTATGCCCCGTTTGAAATGCCGGCGGAAATAATTGCCGCCTGGCGCGCCGCCGCTCAAAAATCGGCCGTGTCGTACGATAAGTGGAAGAAAGCCGCGGATAAAAATTACGACTTTATCAATTACATCAGCAACGTTTTGCCGCAAAACTGGGATAAGGCGCTGAACGAGCTGAAAGACAAGGCTGTTGAAGAACAAACCAAGGTTGCCACCCGCAAGGCTTCGCAAATGTGTTTGGAAAATATCGTTAAATACATTCCGCAAATTATCGGCGGTTCTGCGGATTTGGCCGCCTCGAATCTGACCTTTGTCGACGGGATGAAAACCATAACCGCCGCCGATTATGACGGCAACAACATTATGTACGGCATTCGCGAACACGCCATGGGGGCGATTATGAACGGTTTGGCGTTGCACGGCGGAGTTATTCCGTACGGCGGCACCTTCTTTGTGTTCTCCGACTATATGCGCCCGGCGATGCGGTTGGCGGCGCTGATGGGGCTGCGGGTAATCTATGTTTTGACCCACGACTCCATCGGGGTTGGCGAAGACGGACCTACGCATCAACCGATTGAACATCTGGCCGCTTATCGCGCCATGCCGAACATCAACGTATTCCGCCCGTGCGATGTGGTGGAAACGGCCGAAGCCTGGCAGTTGGCGCTTGAAGATGAACATACGCCGAGTATTTTGGCACTCTCGCGCCAATCGGTTCCGACCGTGCGTCACTCCGGCAAAGAAAACCTGTCGGCCAAAGGCGCTTATGTGATTTCGCCGAGCATTCATAAGCCGATGGCTACGATTATCGCTACCGGTACCGAAGTTTCGCTGGCGATTGAGGCACAAAAGCAGCTGGCGGCGGAAAATATCGGAGTTAATGTCGTATCCATGCCGTGTCAGGAATTGTTTGACGCCCAGCCGGAAGAATTCAAGCACGCGGTGTTGGGCAACCTGCCGCGAATCGCGGTTGAAGCCGGCACTTCTTACGGTTGGGAACGCTATGTCGGCGACAACGGCACCATCATCGGTATTGATCGTTTCGGTGCTTCCGGCAAGGGTAACGAGGTTTACGAATACTTCGGCATAACCGCGGAAAATATTATTGCCGGTGTCAAAAAATACCTGTAATTCCGTAATAAAATCATATAAATCGGTCGAAAATCAACATTTCGGCCGATTTTTTTTACGAAAACGCTTGACAAAATACTTAAAAAATGCTAAAAGATACGTTGCAATCGATATTAGTTAGATATAGTAGAACTTTCAAAAACAAATCGGATATGAAAACATCTGTTATTACCGGTACAGTGGTTACATTGGCAACCATTCCGGAATACCTGCCGGTTCTTTCTCGTCCTCAGATTGGCGAGTATTCGAATCCGTGGGTTTTGAAGATTCAGCCGTGTATCAAGCAGAAAAACGGCAAATATGTTGACCTTCGCACCGGTTGTGAGGTCAAGAAGTCTCAGTCCACTCTCGAGTGGCTCAACTTGTCGGGCACGGTATTCCGCTATCCCGACGGACACAATGTTCTCATTTCGAAGATGCTCGACGGCTCCAACAATTTCATCGTAAAGGAGATTGTCGAGAATGACATCAACAACATGATGATGCCGCGGAAGATCTTCGACAGAACGAAGGAGAAAAAATCTTCATAGATTAACCCCGATGACCTGACCGTCATCGGGTGTTATTTTTTTAAAAACTTGCGTTATCGCCAAAAGTAAACCCCGCCGCATTGTCGCGACGGGGTTATTTTTTCAAATGCAGATTTTATTTGTCTCTGCCGCTCTCATTCATGCGAGCATGGCTTACCATCGTTGTTTTGGACGGATCGCGTGCCTGCTTGTTTTCGGACGAGCGTTGCAGATAGCCGACGGCATGTTTGATAAAGCCCTTGAATGTCCACTTGCCCGGTTCGCCAACCTTGCTTTCGTGGAAATTCTGGCGTGCCGCCGCCGTTACCGGATGCGTAACCGGATTCTTCATAAAGTCGATACGTACTTTATTGGTATCCGGAATTTGACCGTTAACGCTCAACACTTCCTTTTGCGCCTTCTGGGCTTCCGCACTGCCGAGATATGCCGACAAATTATCGCTTACGGCTGTTTTATAGTCATTGCGACGGTTGCTCAGGAACTCTTCCAAAGTCTTACCCTTACCGGTTTCGGCATACTCTGCCAATACGCGTTTTTCATAATCTTTGTACTGTTCGTTCTTCTCCGGATCGGCGGCGACTTTTTTATCGCGCTTGCCGTCAAATTCGAACTTCGAACGCGGGTCTTCGCCGTAGATGATTTGATATTCATCCATAATCAAATCTTTGGTGATATCAACTTTCTCCGGTTTCGGTTGCGGTTTCGGATCAGGAATCGGAACAGGAATCGGCTCCGGTTTCGGTTGCGGTTTCGGCGTCGGGTCCGGAACAGGAGTCGGAATCGGCTTTTTCTTGAATACGCCGACAATCTTATCCGCCAACGCGCTGCCCATCTTGAAAGTACGCTTGGTCAGCGGCTTAAAGAAGGTACCGAAGGTTGCAATAATATTGCCGTGATAACGTACCGTTGTTGTGGTTATGCGGTCAATCGCCGGGGTATGTTTCCATTCGCCGATGCTGTCTCCGTGGTTAATATAGGTACCGAACTCCTTGCCGCCGTTCAAATCTTCAACCGGAATGTTAGCTCCGTCTCTGGAAGCATTGAACGGAATGCCCGAACCGTAAGTTTCGGTATTCGGCGTATAACCGATGGCATTATGAGTGCTGACGAACGGATTTACTTTCATAATCGCATTGTGTGCATCCATATTCATCATCAAGTGGCCGTCCGGTCCTCTCGGAATATTCAAAGCGTCAACAATCGAGTGATCCAAACCTTTGGTATCGGCCCAACTGTGCGTCATTACCATATTGTTACCGTGGGTATGAACGGTGCCGTGCGGCGTGTAGTTAATGGTATCGGTGTTGGTATTGGTACCGCCGTCGGCCAACATTACCAAAGCACGCTCCTCCGGGAAGTCAATACCGTGTGCTTTGTAAAATTCTCTAATATCGGCCAAATCCGCCTTGAGTTGCGCTTCATTGCCCTTATAGAAGTGGTCAAGCGTGTTCTGCGAGCCTTTAACCACCGCATCTTTATCATTGAACACAAATTCGTCTTTGGCGTCCTGAATGCGGGTTCTGGTTTCGTGCTGGCTTTGGAAAATACGATTATCCGGCACCAGTTTGTTAAAGGCGTCAATCGCCAGGTGCGAAGCTTCACGTCCCAAGAAACCGCCGCCGATGGTGGCACCGCCGATCAGCAATCCGCCGGCAATGGCGTCAAAGTTGTTGCCGCCGGCTTTCTTGATTTGTACATAGTTGGTGGTTGTACCGTTGAGCGCTCCCATGGCGATTGCTCCGTAGCCGGCCAGTTGTGCCATTGCCGGGTTACCGGTCAACAAAGCACCGGTAGCAAAGCCGCCCAGCGCCGAAGTGGCAACCGACATCAGGTTCTGCGGATTTTTGAAGAATGCCTTAAGACCCGCCGGTTTACCTTGCGCTTTTTGTGATTTGCGCCAATTCTTAACATGCAGAGCCATGGCGCCGATACCGAGACCGGTTCCCAAAATAGCGCCGGCAAATTTGTTCATACCCATGGTTGAGGCTGTCAGGCTGGCATCTGCCGCCAGAGCCGCCGCACCGGTAGAAAGCGCAAACGAGGTGGCAAAAGCAATACCGCCGCCGACCAAAGCGCGTTTTCCGATGTTCTTCCAAATTTCTTTGCGGCTGACTTTGCCGTTGGTACTTCTGTCGTTGGCGCGTTTATCAAAATCTTTTACCGAATCCATTACCTTAAACAAAATCGGATTATCCTGACTTTCAATCTTTTGTGCCAAACGCTGCGTAAAGGCGCGGTTTTTCTCGACCATACGGTCGCGAGCAATTTCATAAACCCCGTTATCGCAGGCTTTCGGAGCCTGACGTAACTCGTTCAAAAACTTAAGATAATGGTCGGAGTTGGTAAACTCGTCTTTGGCCATCACCGGACCGTCCTGTTTTAAGCGGCTTGCCAAATCCAGGCCCTTGGTTTCGGCATCGATTTCAAACAGCTTAAACGGCAGACGCTCGTTAACTTCACGTTTTAAGTTTTCATCGGTCAGCGCATTTTCATCGGCCCCCAAACTCTCCAACAAGATGTCTTGTTTTGCCATCTTAATCATGGAATCGAGCTTGCTGCCCTCGATAACTCTGGCGCCTTGCGCATAAGTATCGCTGCGTGTGCCGTCCGGCAACTCAAACTGCGGCTCGATTTGGCCTTGTTCATCTTTGAACTTGTAGCGCGAAGCCAATTCCAAAACTTCCGCATCAATTTCCACACCGTCAATCCGCGGCTTAACCGAATCGAAGTGCTTATTCAAATCATCGGCACTGTCTTTATCAACGCCGGATAAATTCATGCGCTCGTCATATTTGGCGACTTCTTCGTTCAACAGCTTCATACCGTCGTGCATAATACCGACGCGTTGGTCAGCCGATTGATTGCCCTCTTTGGCCAGTTCAACCAAATCTTTTTCGCGGGCGGCAAACATTTTTTCGTAGCCGTAATGAATGTCGGCAATATTGGTATAGTCGTTGAACCACAAATCACGGTCGATTTTTTTGGTAAGCAACTGAGAGGCCAGACTATCGATTCTGTCGCCGACTTTGTTCAGCTTATCTACGGCCGCGTCATGCTCCGGACCGTCTTTGGTCTTGCTGACAACTTCACTTAATTCTTCATATTTTTCGGCCAAAACCAGCGGCGGTACCAAACCCAAAAGCTTAGCCTGCTTAGTTTGCGGATCGGCTTCCAGAATTTTGTCGGTAACCTGATTTTCCATTTCTTTCAGTTCTTTATTTGAAAGTTTCGGCAGGGTATCGTGCAAAATATCAATTGCCTGTTGCTCGCTCAGATTATCCAAATCGACATTTTCCACTTTTTTCATATTCTGCAAAACGCCGATGCGCAACAAATCCATCAAGGCATCGTTTTCGTCGCCGTTGAGGCTCAGCTTGCGATATTCTTCCGTTACGATTTCATACTCGTCTGCCTTGTCTTTTTCCGGCTTAGGCTGAGGTTGCGGTTGCGGAGTAATATTCACATTATCGTTTTCCTTATCCTTGCCCGGAATGGCGCCGACGGTTATCGGCTTTTTATCCTTATCGTCATTGGCCGGTGCCGGTTGCGGCTTTGTATCCTGTTGCGGTGCCGGTTGCGGCTTTGTATCCTGTTGCGGTGCCGGTTGCGGCTGAGGTGCCGGCTGAGGAGCAGGTTGCGGTCTACCTTCGTCAACATCTCTCAGCGTTCCGGTTGCCGGGTCATTTTCTTCAGGCGAGGTCCTGTCTTTACCTATCAACAGGTCGGCATAATCAAGCTCCGCCTGCTGATAAGTTTTGCGAAAACCGTCGTCAACGAGATATAATTCGTTGCCGTAAAACATTTTTTCCTG
>JAEEGL014121991.1_pt1 | contig 14176 bp, 16 predicted proteins | sample 9134231 | NCBI WGS metagenome assembly JAEEGL01 (sample SAMN16246548, study PRJNA631951) | gut metagenome | biome: gut microbiome; feature: rumen; material: fiber-attached | host: Bos | place: Iran: Karaj | collected 2018-10 | reverse complement strand
ATGCGGCCGTCTTTGATGACTGCCTTGAAGTCCTTCTCCGGAAGAGGAAGCGTGCTGCTTACAGCCATACAGCTATTCTCGTTGTCAATCACAGCCTCCATCACGCGGCTCTCGAACACCAAGTCACCATGCATCAGGATGATGTCGTCATCCTTGAGCGCATCCTTTGCGCAATAGATGCTGTAGATGTAGTTGGTTTTGTCGTAAAGCGGGTTGTTTACGAAGGTGTACTTCAACGGAAGGTGAAGCGCGTTGCAGTAGTCCACCAGTACCTTGTCGTAGTAGCCGGTGGTCATTACGACCTCTTCGACCCCGAAGGAGGCAAGCATACGGAGTTGCCTGCTAAGAATCGTATTCTTGAAGGAAATTTCCGTCATACACTTGGGATGTTCATTCGTGATGACACCCATGCGTGACCCTAAACCTGAATTAAGAATTAATGCTTTCATTATTTCGCTATTTATATGATTATCTAACGTGTTCAGTAAAAACTGTCCTACTTTGAGTAATTCATTTACATTAACAAGTTTTTATTACATTTTGCAGTTTTATAACGGTATTCTCATTTCTTCCTTTCATTACAATTGCTGGTATTAAGTAGAGTGCCATTGTGGTTGTAAAAAAGTTACTAGAGACCAAACTAATCGCAATGAGAAGAAATAACATTGATTTTCCACAAAATGAATTATTTTTCCATACTCCTCTAATAAATAAGAACATTAAAAGAAGACCAATTAAGCCAGTATAGATTAATACACTTTGAAATGAATTAAAGTATGCGACAAAATCCCTATTTGAATAAATCCCCAAAATTACAGGAGACCTGTAAGCACTCTCGCGAATATACTTTTCATGATCGTTACCAATTATCTTATACAAAGGAGAAAACTCACTAAAGACGTAGTAACCTTGGTATATTCTAAAAAAAGTAGAGCTTGCATACCCTTTGTCAACAGTACTTTCTGCATCAATTGTAACAACTCTCTCTATAACGTTCTGACCATCTTCTGTTTTTAAAAATACGGTTGCAGCTCCTACTATTACCAAGGCCATTGCGATTACTGATATGCTTAACTTGTTACTTACCCTATTTTTAAGTAAACTAATTATATAACATATACCTATGGCTAAAAAACCGACCATTGCATTTCCAGATCTAGACCACAATAATGTAATACATAATAAACCAATATATTTCACATTAAGTTTATTCCTGCCAAATAATTCATAACATAAAAGTGGCAATAAAAACTGAGCGAAAACAGCAGGTTCTTTAAAAAAAGAACTGGATCGTTCTGCCTCAGTCAAGATTGAATAGTATTCTTGCGCATCATCCATAACAGCAAGCGGTAGAAAAGTTGCGACTGACAACAAATGAGTATCTAATACTATCCTTGAGAACTCTTGTATATAAAAATAACCAATAATAATATAAGCTATTTTCTTATATTGGGACATAAAGAAATTGAGCTCCATGACATCAATGAGAACTATATAAGTTACAGCTATTTTAATTATGCCCAAATGTAATACTTCGCCTATAGAAGAACATGAAAGAATGTGAGATAAATACCACCATCCCCAATATAATAATAGTTTCTTTGTGGTTTTATTAATATTTACGCCTTTGGTAAATAAATAAACCACCGATAACAAAGACATTATTATAAAAGAGAAATCATATTTTCCCCATCCATAACACTGAAGAATAGGTGATAATAAAAGAAAAATCATTACCACCTTAGAAAACATAGAAAGTCGCTTATTATCTATACTTCTCATAACCACATTAACTCAATTTCTGCCTCGCCGATGAAAAAAGCCTCCAAAGTTTTCTAAAAAAAGGTGCAGTTCTAAAAAAACTTATAGCTTTTATATAGTTATACTTAGGATACCTAAATTCCTTCTTGGCAACAGCTTGATAACCTTCGTTTTTTATCTTTGAATAAACAAAGTCTCTGTATGTGTGCTTACTTGATACCCTAATTAGATTTTCATTATACTTTGCTCCATCGTTCAATGATGATTCTCGAATCTCTAAATGATTCTTTATACTTTCAAATACACTTTTTCCTCTCTCACTGTTTAATAGCAATAGAGATACGCCACTTTCCCTATTTAAATCAGGATAGAAATTACGTATACCCCAAAAGTCACCGAGCGTAATATCACCTTGCCTTGGGACTTTTGCAAATTTGCAGTTGTAACAGGAGTATCTTGATGTCATCCCGTACATGAAAGAATACAAATAAGGACTCAAATAATACGTAGGGTTTCTAATTATTTTAGATTTACCAGAATTATCAATCAATTTAAATGATTCACATCCACCCCACCCTTCATTATCACGGAATTGATAATCACTAACATGTCCTTTATAATGATGCTCAAGATATTCTATATGCTGATTAAACAACCATTGACTTGGGACGCCATGGCATACGAGATCAGCAGTTATTAAAGAATCGTAAGGCTTCCGTAGAAAAGACTTCAGGCCTGCAATTTGGCAGCCAGTACCCACAAATAAACATAACCTTTCTTTTAGAAGATAGTTTTTGACTTCCACAAAAACCTGTTTTAAATCACTTTGGACATATTTTGACCCTCTTAATAAATGTAAGTCTTCTTTCTTTTCAATTCCAATATGGTAAACGATATGATCCGAGTTAATCGTAGCTCCATATACTACACCTCCTTGATCTAAAACCCAACATGCTAAAGAATAAAAAACGCCACCACTGGAACTTTTTTTCCGTTCCTCTTCATCGTTTATCAAAGCAGCATATGTCTCTGGTAAACTATTATTATCATAGTTTGGATGTTCTACAGGACATATTCGTTCACAATGTTTACAATCTATACATGTACTTTTATCTATAGAAGGATATAAAAACCCTTCATCATCAGAGGTAAAAGTAATTGATTTAGTAGGACAGATATGTTCACAAGCAGTACATGCGCAACAATCTGCTTTTGACAAAGTATTAAAAAACATTTAGAGCAACGCTTTTTTAAAGTAATTCAATGTAACCTCGCGTTCTCGCTGAAGTACAGTATTAACTGAAGAATAATCTATTACTTCATTGACCTGATTGATTGTTATTTCATTTTCTAACAACCTATCTGATAATTGACACAAGTTCAATATATTGGCTATACGAGTATAGAAACTCGATGGCTTATATACCCAAAATGGTTTGTTTAAATTAATAGAAAATGCTGTTCCGTGAAAAGAGTTTGTTATAATTGTATCCGCATAATAAAATAGAGACAAGACATCACCAGCGTCTACAAAATATATCGTCTTATCAGCGTTTTTTTCTCTTACAATACTATCTGAGTAAGTAACAATTTCTAATCCTTTTTCTTTTGCAATAATTCTAGCGCTCCGATATATTAGTTCTTTGTCTACAACATTATACGGAAGATACATGAATAAATATCTATTTTCGACCAATCTCTTAGATGCATAATTCTTCCATTCTTCTTTATTGAGCATAATAGTGGGATCCGGAACTAATGTTGAGCGAATGTCCATGTCGGAAAGAAGATCAACAGCAGATTGTTCTCTTACAGAGATAGCCTTAAAATCCATAAGTTTCTCTCTCATATACTTGGAATAGTCCTCGGGAAGCTGAGTCATTCCAATAGAAGAAGCATATGCAATTTTTACGCCCTCTATTCCATCAAAGAAATAGTGTTTGTCGAGTCCTTCATTGTGTTTATAGTTCCAAATTTGGTCACTTCCAGTAATGTAAACATCCGCCTTAGGGCATTTTGAATTGAAATCATCCTTCGCATATATAGGTAAAGAAAGATTACAATGTCTCTTTAAATACCCATTATATTTCCGTAAAGAATATATCAATACTGGGAAGAACAATAGTCTCCTTAAAAACTTCACAGAACTCTGTAAAGAATCCTTCCAATACCTTTTTAATTCTACTCTTGGTGGGATATAATTAACGCACTCAACCTCCTCGAAACCAACTTTTTTTAGTAGGTTTTGAGTAGCTATAGTTTGGAGTTTTGAACCAAAGTTAAAGCCAACATGTATTGTAATAAATACTGCTTTTTTCTTCATTAGTAAATTGCTATGAATATTATTATTTGAAGAAATTATAACAATAACGCAACGAATGTTTTAACCAAATATAAAATTGAGCACTCAACCTATAAAGATTGGAAACTTTATACTTGCCATTGTCTTTTGATGGTATGATTTTATCAAATGTTCTATCTAATTTCCTAAAGCATGATTCTATTTCATACTCCATTTCGAAGAGATTACGTGAAACTTGCTTTCTTTTATCTATCTCATCCTTAGACAAAAGGTATGCTTCTTCCAATTTTTCAAGTATAGAAAATAATTGCCCGTTCTCTGAATAACTAAAGTTATTTGTATCAATGCCAAAAAAACCTGAAGAATATTGCATGTTGCTAAAATCAATATTAATGGTAACACAGCGTTGAGAGATTGCATTTATTGAAGCCGTTCCCATTCCAACAAATATATCTGTAAGGCTAAATATATCTCTTCCCAATTTCTCAATATAACCTGTATAAACAATATTTAGATTACTCAAATTATATGTTTGGTTATTATAATTCGAAAATAGGAATTCTTCACGCCCTTTTGTTTTACTGCCGCCAGCTATCAACAATACAAATTTCTGTTGATTATACTTCCTCGCTAAATTGGCTGTACTTTCTATAAGTGGTACAACATACCCTTTATCTAAACGAGTAATAGTGGTAATTACAAACTCACTTTCCTTGTGTACATATTTCAAAGCTGGTTGACAAATGTCATACATTTCACTTTCGCTATAACCTATATTCACATAATGTGATGGCACATTGTTGCATTCAAATATTTGTTTAAGTGATGTGGAACTGCAACCATAAAAAGAGTTTGATTGAAGTTTATCCTGAAATATCAACTTCCCAGGTTTAAAACCGTACTTTGATACTCGAGACTCAGCTAAAGGATATGCTAAGTGTTTTGCCCCACACTTACTCGCAATTAACTCCCCCCACTCTATTGCTTCTAGCGTATGTGACTCCAATAACAATTCAGAATAACTGCCTATCTGATTAAGGACTCCATTTATAAGGAGATCTGCCTTCCCTTTTGAATATGAGACATAAGGTTTACCCATCTCCGGAACAACATGTATGGGGAAATCCCTAAAGTCCTTTTTCAATGGAAAATAATTGGTATGGTAGGATACAACAATATGGACTTCAAACCCTTTTGCTTTTAAATAGTTTGCACGGCGCAGGACAAAAAGTTGCCCACCACCCATATTGCAAATATTAAAAGTAAGAATCAAATATTTTTTCATTTGATTTATCTAAAGAATGAAGTGATTCAATATGTCGACCACTATCTTAGCATCTGTCAAGGACATTACTGGGCCAATTGGCAAACTTAATTCTGTCTTATGAATCTTCTCAGTGGCAGGTAGAGATAATTGCGGAGTGTTCCATGATGCTTCAGCATAACACTCTTGCTTAAAAGGAGGGATAGGATAATGAATGACCGTACCAACTCCGTTCTCTTTCAAATATTCTTGCAACTCATCTCGCTTCTCACAAAAAATCGGGAAGAGATGATATACATTCTGGTCATCATTCAAACGGTCAGGCAATGTAATCAGTGGATTCTTAATCCCCTCATAATACAATTTGGCTATAGCGCGACGATGGTCATTATCCTCTTCCAAATATTTCAACTTCACATCCAACACAGCTGCATGGATTTCATCCAAACGGCTATTGCGTCCTGCATACTTGAACACATACTTCTTCTGGGAACCATAGTTAGCCAAAGCTCTAACTGCAGCAGCCAGTTCGGGATCATTTGTGGTTACAGCACCACCATCACCTAAAGCACCCAGATTCTTTCCAGGATAGAAGCTATGACCTGCAGCATCGCCAATGCTACCAGTTACACGACCATCGGTATGTTTACATCCGTGAGCTTGCGCATTATCCTCAACAAGCTTCAGGTTGTATTTCTTGCAAAGAACACCTATCTTATCGGTATAGGCATTACGTCCATAAAGGTGGACAATTGCAATTGCCTTGGTCTTAGGAGTAATGGCAGACTCAATGAGATCATCATCAATCTCCAATGTATTGAGCTTGGGTTCAACGAGAATTGGCTTCAAGCCATTCTCCGTGATTGCAAGGATTGTGGCTATGTAAGTGTTTGCCGGAACAATTACCTCATTACCAGGCTGCATCACGCCCATCTCAATGTATGCGCGGAATATCCAGATGAGTGCATCCAGACCGTTTGCACAACCTATGCAATACTTTGTTCCTATAAACTTGGCATAATGCTCTTCAAAGCGTTTGTTTTCTTCACCCTGAAGATACCAACCGCTATCTACAACACGATTAACTGCTTCACGTATTTCTTTTGCGTGACTATCTGTCACGTCTTTTAAACTCAAAAAAGGTATCATTAGTCTTCTAAATTATGTTTAACTCCATCTTTGTCTTTATAATCCATATCAAGCAAAATACCCGATTTAGTCACATAGCCTTTCTGCCTAATAGGATTGCCATACCATACTGTATGAGGTGGTATATCCTTTGTAACAACACTACCACCTCCTATTAGCGCATACTCGCCAATAGTATTACCTGCTATTACCGTACAGTTGGCACCTAACGAAGCCCATTTCTTAACTATGGTCTGTTCAAAATGATCAGGATATTGTTTTGAACGAGAGAAATGTTCGTTTGTAAAAGTAACATTGGGACCAATGAAAACATTATCTTCAATACGTGCTCCGTTCCAAAGCTGTACGCCAGACTTAACCGTTACATTGTCACCAATAACAACATCATCTTCTACAAGAACATTGGCACAGATATTACAACCGCTACCTATCCTTGCGTTCTTAAAAATAACACAGAACTGCCATATATTGGTATTCTCACCAATATGCTCTGATTTGCAGTCTGACAAAGGGTGTATATTAGTCATATTATTCGTTGATATACTTTAAATAATCATCATAATCTCTTATATAGTCCTCCTTCTGATAAACATGTGATGCCAACACCAAACAAATACTGCCCGAAGAAAAGCCCTGTTCTGCCGCCCATATTCCAGGTGGCACATGTAATCCATAAAACGGACGGTTCAGTAGAACTGTACGTTTATTCACACCATCATCAAGTAGCACCTCAAAGGCACCACTTGCTGCAATCAGGAACTGGTGACATAGCTTATGGGCATGGGCACCACGGCTTTCGCCTCCAGGAATGTCATAACTATAAAACACTCGTTTCACTGCAAAGGGAAGATGCACATCATTATAGATATACGTCAGATTCCCTTCTGGAAAGTGATTTCTCGGCAGTTCTATGAACGAGCAGTCATAGACTGTTGGTTTCTTTTTGTCAGCCATTGCGTAATGGGGTTCATAAAGTATCTATCGACAACGAGGCTTATCAGTATAGTAAGCACAAGGGTGAAAGATAAATAAATTATTGTATTCTCAAAATGTATTAACTTAAATAAAAGTGTTGTATAACGCAACACTATCTGATGAGTCATAAAGATGCCAAAACTTAACTCACCAAGGCGTTGCAAGTATTTGTTCTCTAATAAAATGCCCCCCCCCAGTTCTACCTATAAGTGAGGCTATTAGTATAAGCAATGCCACAGGTATCCAATATACAGGGGCGATCCATGTTACATCTTCAGGTAATAAACAAGACTCTATTACAAGCAATAATATAAGTAAAAAAGTTCCAAGCAATCCAATTACGCTACCATTCCACCATTTGGTTGGTTGTTCTTTAACCTTCATAAACAGAAGGGCCAGATAGATACCAAGTATAAAGTCAAATAATCTCATATAAGGACTGATATAGAGAATTGCGCGATAATTCTCTATTGGCAATAATATTACAACGAAAGTATATATAGTTGCTAATAATACTGCTATTACTGTACGTCCGCTATAACCTGTTGTCGCTATCAATTTGAATAACAGTGGGAACATAACAGCGAAGAACATCGTATCAGCCAAATACCAACTCACCCAATTAAAGGAGATGTACACTTCCTGTATCGGAATCCAAGACTGCAAAAGGGCCGCATTTGCAAAAAAAACAGGAATCTGCTGAGTCTTAAAAGAAAGAATAAACAACGGCATGACAGCTAGTAAGCATAGCCAATGCAATGGATAAAATTTAATGCAACGCCTTGACAAGTAATCTTTATAACTAAAGTAAGATTTGAGCACTTTATCTTTATAACCAATTGTCATACTAAAGCCACCCAATACAAAGAAAAATGACACCGCCATTGTTCCGCCACCAGGGTACAAATTCAAACAATGATGGAAGAATATGAACAGAATAAATATTCCCCGCAAGGATGTAAGACTCTTAATCATAGTTTTACATATTTAAGAAACTTTTCGTAATCGCGGATATAATCATTGGCATCATATTTCGTGGACGATAGTACCAAGGCAAGGGAGTTAGTTGAGAAGTTTTCCATTTCACGCCATAACCCTTTTGGGACATATAATCCATTATAGGAACGGTTGAGTGAGTATTTTTTCTTCTCCCTTCCGTCATCCAATATTACATCAAAGCTGCCGCTAAGAGCCACAATAAACTCTTGGTTCTCTTTATAGGCATGACCACCACGACTTTCACCTCCGGGTACATCGTATATCCAATAAGTCCGCTCTATTTTGAACGGAATATCCTTTAGCTCCTCGATAACCGACAAATTTCCTCGAGGGTCGGAAATCTTAGGGAGTTGTATCATTTTTGGTTTGCTCATAATTTCTTAACTTTAATTATATTACGAAATAAAAAGACCATAATACACATATACAATATATAATTAATCAAATAGCCCTGTACCAAACCCACAATGCCATTCATTCGCAAAAAAACAAATGATAATAATAAATATGAAAAGCCAAATAAAATTTCAGTTGCTATATATCTCTGGGTCTGTGCTTTTGCTACCATAATAAAAGCAAGAAGCCAACTACAAATTTTAAAAAAGTCACCACATAATTGCCAAGCATAGAGCCCCTCCATAGCATTAAATTCGGGTGTAAACAGTAACCACAAAATGACATGTCTCAACAAATAGATACCTATGCTAATTACAAGTAGCATCGGAATTATAACTTTATAACATTTTATTATTTCCGAATGCAACTCTTGGGGGGTTTTTAATTCTGAAAGCCTTGGTAGATAGTATATAGAAAAAGCAGAAGTTATAACACTTAAATACATGCTTGAAACGCTATTCATACCTTCCCAAATTCCAGCTTCTTCAGCTGATATTTCTGATATAACATATCCTCTTAATAGTAGTCTTACTACTGGAGCTATGGCCAATGAAGCCAAAGTCATTAATGAGTAGCCTAGATATTTTTTTACAATTGGTTTGTTAAACTTCTGTTTGAAATAATCTAGTCGCATCCACGGCAATTTACGACACATCCAGAATGTAACTATTAGTACTATACTCTGATATGTCACGGTATTAATCATTGCTCCAGGTAATCCCCATAGGAAGACAAGTATGACAGAATATATTAAACCGAAAATTGTTCCGCAAATATTAACTATAACATATTTCTTGAATTGTTTATATCCATTTAATATTGAAATCAATAAGGTATTTATCGTATACAGGACAATCGTAAAGCCAAATATTATGAATACATAATAATAATCTTCAGTTAACAGAATCAACTTTGAAATCTCCTTACAGCCAAAGATTAGACATATAGCAACTATAGCGGATGCAATTAATGTAATCCAAAGTGCATTTGATATATATATTTTGACCTGAGTTTCGTCTTCCTTATATTCTGCAACATATTTTGTAATACCATTATTTATACCGCCATTAGCTAATCCAAGTAGTATTGTTTCCAAATTTTTTAGTTGACCCAAAAGAGCCACACCAGCAGGGCCAATTATAACAGCAATGACTTTAACACTAATAAGACCTGCTAACATACGCACAAGCGTTGACATCGCATTCAAAGAAAACACCTTTATTATGTCAATGCCTATTAGGCGCTTCAACAACAATTTTGTCTGTAGCATTTGATTAACGCAAAACTGTAGTTAATAATACTATAATTATAAGGAGTTCAACTATGCTTTAATTCTTCTATAACATTCAAAAGATACTGTCCGTACTGATTTTTCAACATAGGTTTTGCTAGTTCACGCATTTTCTCCTCATTAATCCAACCATTGCGATAGGCAATACCCTCCAGACAAGCAACTTTCAATCCCTGACGCTTTTCTATCACCTCCACAAAGGTTGAAGCCTCCGCCAATGAATCGTGTGTGCCAGTATCTAACCAAGCAAAACCTCTACCAAGGGTTTGAACTTTAAGATTCCCTTCTTTCAAGAACTCCTGATTAACAGTGGTGATTTCCAATTCACCACGAGCACTAGGTTTGATCTGCTTTGCCACATCCACTACTTTGTTCGGATAAAAATAGAGACCCACTACGGCATAGTTTGATTTCGGATTAGTAGGCTTTTCTTCTATTGAAAGACAATTGCCCTGCTTATCAAACTCAGCAACTCCATAGCGCTCAGGATCAGATACCCAATAGCCAAACACAGATGCCTTATCATTAACTTCTGCATCTTCAACTGCTTTACGAAGCAAAGCAGTGAAACCAGCACCATAGAATATATTGTCACCCAATACGAGACAGGCGCTATCATTACCAATAAACTTCTCACCAATAATGAAAGCTTGGGCAAGGCCATCTGGCGACGGCTGCTCTGCATACTCAAAATGCACTCCATAGTCTGAGCCATCTCCAAGCAAACGTTTAAAGCCAGGAAGATCATAAGGGGTACTTATGATGAGAATATCTCTTATTCCTGCCAACATGAGTGCAGAAATAGGATAATACACCATCGGTTTGTCATAAATAGGGAGCAACTGTTTGCTCACACCCTTAGTGATAGGGTAAAGTCTTGTGCCAGAACCACCTGCTAGTACAATTCCTTTCATAAGTATATATTTATTTGATTACGTATCTTTCAACTGATTCGCCATTGAGTGCACGTACAATACGGTTACAAGCCCAACCATCTCCATATGGATTCACGGCTTTGCTCATTTTCTCGTATGCTACAGGATCCTCCAAAAGCATACTTACCTCAGAAACAATTAAATCGTGGTTTGTTCCAACAAGGTGTACCGTACCACTCTTCAATGCCTCTGGACGTTCGGTGGTATCACGCATCACGAGCACTGGCTTGCCAAGGCCAGGGGCTTCTTCCTGAATACCACCAGAATCGGTAAGGACAACTGTACTCTTCTCCATCAAATAAACGAACTCCAGATACTGCAGCGGCTCAATGAAGAAGAAGTTGGGACGGGTGAGGTCTTCTCCAAACACCTCATGGATGGGCTTGCGCACATTAGGATTGAGGTGCATGGGATAAACGAAATCTACATCAGGATATTTCTCACTCAGATCCTTCATAGCAGTCACCATGCTGACGAAGCCATCTCCAAAGTTCTCGCGACGGTGGCCAGTAATCAAAACCAACTTCTTACCTCCGTCCAAACGTGTTACATCATAACCGGCGTTCTTCAGGACATTGATTTGCTCGTCTGCAAGCTTCTTATCACTCTTCAGTTTGTCCACAATCATGTGGAGCGCATCAATGACAGTGTTACCTGTAACGAAAATCTGACCTTGTGCCTTCTCTTCCTTCAGGTTGCTCTCGCTGAGGGGTGTGGGGGCAAAGTCGTAAGTTGCAATGCGTCCCGTTATCTGGCGGTTCATCTCTTCAGGCCAAGGGCTGTAAATGTTGTGCGTACGCAATCCAGCCTCCACGTGACCAACGGGAATCTGCTGGTAGAAGGCTGCCAATGCAGCAGCTGTGCTGGTGGTGGTATCGCCATGAACCAGCACCACATCCGGTTGTACCTCTTTCAGCACGTCACGCATACCTGTAAGGACACGAGCTGTCACATCATAGAGATCCTGTCCCTTCTGCATGATGTTCAAATCATAATCAGGCTTAACATCAAAGATGGTGAGTACCTGGTCAAGCATCTCTCGGTGTTGACCCGTCACACATATTATGGTCTCAAATTCTGCTGGATGCTTTTGGAACTCCTTTACCAGAGGGCACATCTTGATGGCCTCGGGGCGAGTGCCAAATACTAACATTACTTTTTTCATTATTGCAATATTTTATACAACTTGTTCTGACTGGCAGTATCGAACTGCATCGTTGTGCGACCACCTGTGCAGTCAGAATCCATTTATTTACAGAAGATTATCCTTCTCAATATCCTTGAAGTACTTATATGTACCGTGCTTCAACTCGTCTGTGGCATCTTCGTCACAAACAATAATTGCATGGGGGTGCTGCTGCAAGCAGCTTATTGTCCACATGTGGTTTACTGGTTCTTCTACACCATGACGAAGGGCACGTGCTTTATTGTGACCATTCACCATAATCATCACTTCCTTTGCATCCATTACTGTGCCAACACCTACCGTAAGGGCTGTCTTAGGCACCTTATTTACATCATTATCAAAGAAACGACTATTTGCAATGACTGTATCTGTGGTCAAAGTCTTTTGACGGGTGCGGCTTGCAAGACTGGAGCCTGGCTCATTGAAAGCGATATGACCATCAGGGCCAATACCACCCATGAACAGGTCAATACCGCCTGCGGCTGCAATAGCTTTCTCATAGTTCTCACACTCTGCTTTCAAATCCTTGGCATTGCCATTCAGGATATGAACATTTTCCTTTTTGATGTCAATGTGGCTGAAGAAGTTATTCCACATGAATGAGTGGTAGCTCTCGGGATGCTCCTCAGGAAGGTTGACATACTCGTCCATATTAAATGTAATCACATTCTGGAAGGAAACCTTGCCTGCCTTGTTTAGGGCTATCAGTTCTTTGTACATCCCCAATGGTGAGCTTCCTGTAGGACAGCCCAACTTAAACGGCTTATCTGCCGTTGGGTTTGCATCGTTAATACACTTGGCCACATAGTTTGCAGCCCACTTAGACATACGTTCGTAGTCTGGTTCAATAATCAATCTCATGCCTTTTTTGTTATTAATTGTTTATAATATTTCCGAAGGACCTGCCACTAAAAAGCTAAAACAGGGGGTTTCCAACGGAGTTGAATTATATTTGAATATACTAACTCTTATGGGTTTTTTCCACCATTAAATACTTTTCTTTTACTATAATACCATAGCTTCTGGTATAATTAATACAATCTTCGCATAGTGTCGTAAGATAAGTAAGGTTTGGTTTTTCTTCCTTTACTACGTGAACTGCCCGTATCTCGTTTTCACTACAAAGGCCATCGCAATACAGATTCCAGCATTTTGCCTTTTCAAGCATATGGTCTTCCCATCGCTGCAAATCTTCACGGTCAGCGACACCCTTTATTACAATATTTACTTCACTCATATTATTTGTTATAGCAAGAGAATTGCACTCTTGTGCTATCAATATATGCTTGATGCACAGCATCAACAATCATCTTTATATTTGCATAGCCACCTCCGTCAAGGCAGTCTATATCATTCTGACTAAGTCCTTCTGAAGCTTTAAAGCATATTGTCCCTGAAAAACCATCAACACAGATAGATACCATCACATCATCAGGACACAATTTGTCATCAATATAAATATTGATGCGATTGTCATTGACTATGCGTTGATAACCCAAATTAAGCGCTAACTGGTTATGGAATCTTTCTTTGTTCATCGATTTAACTATATCAGCTCCTCCCTCAGATCAAATAGCTTTTCGATCTCTCGCCTTAACCCTTCTTTGAATACGGGCGGTAGTTCGGGATAGGCCGCTGTGAAATCATGCTCCAGACTATCAAAAAAGTCACCAATCAGTAATAACTGTTCCTTTTTGCTTTGACACTTCTGAAGCCCTAATCTGAGAGCAGGGAAAACCTGTAAGATTGATAAGACTTGTCCGTTTTAGACTTTCTCCTGGCCAGTCTGGCCCAAGTGGCCACCACGCATTTCGCGGGTAGTCATACCCTTAAGCTGCTCCCAGAGAAGCGCGTTTGCTGAGGGTGTCTTGATGAATTTCTTCATTGTCAAAAACTTTTAAATTGTTAATATTTATCT
>JAEEGL013087869.1_pt1 | contig 14176 bp, 10 predicted proteins | sample 9134231 | NCBI WGS metagenome assembly JAEEGL01 (sample SAMN16246548, study PRJNA631951) | gut metagenome | biome: gut microbiome; feature: rumen; material: fiber-attached | host: Bos | place: Iran: Karaj | collected 2018-10 | reverse complement strand
GCCCCCGGCTGGACCCGCGACTGGCTCGAACGCAACCCCTACGGCAAGGACCGCATGTGCGCGAGCCTGATGCTCCTGCACTGCGGCATCCGCACCGACGTCCTCTCCGAGGACGACCTCGCGCCCAAATTGGGGCGCTACAAGGTGCTCTTCGCGATGGACCGCAACATCCGCCGCGACGCCGCCGAGGCGCTGGCCGCGTGGATGCGCAAGGGCGGGGTCGTCGTCAAGACCGCCGGCGCGCTGCTCGCCGACGAGCGCGACGTCCCGCTGCCCGAGGACTTCTTCTCCGGTGCGGGGCGGGTCGTCCAAATCGACTTCTCGCCCTGGTTCGACTACCTCAAGCCCGCGAAGCTGGCTGGCGACGGCTGCGTGTCGCACCGGATCTTCGACGAGGCCGTGCGCGCGAAGATGGCCAAGGCCGCGACGGACGCCGGCGTCACGCGCCGCCTCTACACCGACGAGCCGCTCGTCGAGGCGTCGCTGCTGGAAAACGGCGACAAGGCCGTCATCGCGCTCTCCAACTGGTCGACCAACGCGCAGATGCGCGTCAGCGTCACGCTCGAGAACGCGCCGGCGGGCGAGGTTCGTTCGGCAAGAGGCGCCGAGGTTTCAGCCAAACGCGACGGCGACCGGCTCGAGGCTTCGCTTGAAATTGGCTGGGGCGACTTCCTAGTGCTGGAGCCCTGATGGGAATGTCCGCCATTTCCCAATGTCACCATTGCCACCAATGTTCAGCAATGCCCAGCAATGCATTGCCGATTGTTGGACAATGCTGATTGGTGGACAATGGCCAACAGCCCTCCACGGCGGCCGTTTGCTATAATTTCCCCATGAAAAAATTCTCTCTTCCGCCCTGCGGGATCTACATCGGGTCCGGTGTGTACCCGATGGCCAAGGACTATCTCCTCTGCGTGATGCTCGGCCACCAGGCCTGGATGCAGCAGAGCTCCCACCCCGTTGAGATGCTCGACCTTATCCAGAAGGACAACCAGGGCAACCTCGCCCAGGTGTGGGGCGCCAGCCGCGGGTATTCCGCCCAGATGCAGGCCGAATGGTTCTACGCGCTCGACGAAATCGGCATCGACGTCCCGCCGCCGAACTGGAAGACGGGCGAACACGTCTACGCCGTGAAGGAGCAGGTGCTGAAGGATCACGCGGACCGCTTCGGCGCGGGGCTCGTCCGCTTCATGCGCGAGGCGAAGAAGCGCGGGATCTACACGACGTTCATCTACACCAACGCCAAGCCCGAGTGGCTGGCCAAGTTCCCCGAAATCGGCAAGTACTACCTCGGCTACGACTTCGGCGAGCGCTTCTCCTGCAATTTCAAGAGCGCCATGGCGCGCAGCGGGAAGCCGGCCGAGAAGATCACCCTCGACGATCTCGCCGACGACCTGAAGGCGAGGATCCGCGAATACGTCGATGAACGCCACAAGGCGGGCTGGGGCAATGTCATGGCGACAAGCGGCAGCTTCGCGCTCGACTACGAGATCGAATCGGGAACCGACATCCCGCTGACGGAGGACTTCCCGTTCCCGAACCAGAATTTCTCGTCGGCCTACTCCCGCGGCCTCTTCCGCCAGTTCCGCCTCCCGGTCTGGGGCTCGCACCTCGCCCACGAGCACTACGCCTGGCTCCCCAACGCCAGCAAGTACCGCATGGCGCTCCTTCGGACGGCCTTCGCCCAGAAGTACATGGGCGGCGCCAAGATCATCATCAACGAGAGCGGGAACTGGTTCGTCGAGGGGACGCTCGTCGAGGACTCCCCCCGCCACTTCTTCCCGGCCGTACCGCTCAAGCCGTCCGACGCCCCCTGGAGCGGCGACCCTTCGCAGACGGTCCCGAAGTTCGTCCCGTACATGGAAGAGGCGCGCAAGCTCTACCACACCCTTGACTACGGCTCGAAGATCTGCCGTTCGTATCGCAAGGTGATCTCCGACTTCTGGGACTTCGTCAAGGCGAACGGCACGCCCAAGGGCCAGCCGGAATCGACGATGGCCGTCGTGAAGGGCCGCCACGACTTCTCCTCGCCCCGATATGTGCCGACCTACACGGTCGCCGGCGCCGGCCCGCTCGCCGACAAAAACCCCTGCTGGTACGTGGGCGTCCCGGAACTGGGCTGGGATATCGTGCGGCGCACCTTCTTCCCGACGCCGCCCGTCCTTGGCGAGTTCCAGAACATGCAGCTTTCGGCGACCCCCTACGGCACCGTGGACATCGTCTCGTTCGCGCAGTCCGACCTCGACGCGAAGCGCCTCTTCAAGAGCTACAAGGCGCTGGCCTTCTCGGGCTGGAACAGCGCGACGCAGCGGCAGTACGACACGCTCGTCGAGTATGTCAGGCTCGGCGGCCGGCTCTTCCTCGCGATCCCGCACCTCTCGACCAACGTCACGCGCAACTTCCTGAACTACGGCGTCGAGGAGCTGGTCAACGGCGGCGACTTCTCCGAACTGTGCGGCGTGAAGGTCAAGGGACGCGGAACGCCCTTCTACTGGTCGACCGCGCCGCGCGACGGCGACGGCCGCCTCGGCTTCAAGTTCCCGCGCCGCTTCGGCATCGACTTCGTCCATCGCGGCCTGGTCGACATCGTGGATCCAAAGGCCGAGGTGCTCGTGGTGGACGACGAGGAGAGCTCGCCGCTCCTGATTTCGCACCGGCTCGGCAAGGGCGAGACGCTCTTCCTCAATTCCTGGGCCTATCCCGGGGCCTGGCTTGAGGACTACGGCCCCGGAAGCCGCCTGGACTCGGTCGGGCTGATCGGCCATGTCTACCGCTACCTGGCGATGCAGACGAAGGGGAAGGTCTGGATTTCGGATCCCGGTTCCGACGAACCCGGCAGGCAGTGCGGCTTCATCGCCTACTCCTTCTTCCCGGATTCCGGCGACATCTGCCTTCACAACATCGACTTCAGCCGCAGCCACACCTTCACGCTCCACACGCCGAAGGGCGACGAGACGGTGAAGCTGCCCCCGGCGGTCTTCCGGCGCATCAAGCCGGACGGGTCGGTCTGCGAGTTCAAGACGATCTGAGGGCAGGGGACTCTTCCACCATGAAGGATGCCGTTTTCACGCTCGTCTCGACGCATCCCCTCACGGAGTCGGTCTTCGAACTGCTTCTGGAGGGCGACACGGCGGGGATTGACCGCCCCGGCCAGTTCGTGAACATCTCCGTCCCCGGCCTTTTCCTCCGGCGCCCGGTTTCGGTGTGCGACCTCGACGGGCGGCGGCTCCGCCTCCTCGTCCGCCAGGTCGGCGCCGGCACGGCCGCCTTGCGGCGGATGGCGCCGGGAACCCGCCTCGACGTGCTGACCGGCCTCGGGAACGGCTTTGACGTCTCCGCCGCCAAAGGCCGCGCGGCTGCGCTCGTCGGCGGCGGCATCGGCCTTGCGCCGCTCGTTTGGCTGGCGCGCGAACTGGCCGGTGCCGGCGGACCGGCTCCGCTCGTCGTTCTGGGCTTCCGCACCGCCTCCGACGCCTTCTGCCTCGACGCCTTCCGCGCCCTCGGCTGCCGCGTCGATGTGGCGACCGAAGACGGCTCCGCCGGTGTAAGGGGCTTCGTCACCGACGCCCTCGCCCTCCATCCCGACGTGCGCTATGTCTTCGCCTGCGGGCCGATGCCGATGCTCGCGGCGCTGGCGAAGTCCCCGCAGGTGGCGGACGGCCAGTTCAGCCTCGAGGCCCGCATGGGCTGCGGGTTCGGCGCCTGCGTCGGCTGCACCGTCGAGACCGTCGGCGGCCCCGCGCGCGTCTGCGTCGAAGGCCCCGTTTTCAGGAAGGAGGCCCTCAAATGGTAGATCTCTCGGTCAGTCTCTGCGGCGTGGAACTCGCGAACCCGGTCATCCCGGCCTCCGGCACCTTCGGGTTCGGACAGGAGTTCGCGTCGCTCTTTGACCTCAACGTCCTCGGCGCCATTTCGGTCAAGGGCACGACCGCCGCGCCGCGTTTCGGCAATCCGCAGCCGCGCATCGCGGAGACGCCGGCGGGGATGCTCAACGCCGTCGGCCTGCAGAACCCCGGCGTTGAGAAGGTCGTCGCGGAGGAGCTCCCGAAACTGCGCGAATGCTACCGGGGGCCGGTGATCGCCAACGTCGGGGGCTTCTCCCCGGAGGAATACGCGGCCAACTGCCGCGCGTTTGCCGAAAGCGGCCTGGTGGAAATACTCGAGGTCAACATCTCGTGCCCCAACCTCCATTGCGGGGGACGCAATTTCGGCTCCGACCCGGCCTCCGCCGCGGAGGCGACCCGCGCGGCGCGCGGCGCGACCGACCTGCCCCTCTTCGTGAAGCTGTCGCCCAACGTCACGGACATCGCCGCCATTGCGAGGGCGTGCGAGGACGCCGGGGCGGACGGAATCTGCCTCATCAACACGCTTCTTGGCATGCGCATTGACATTGCGCGGCGCCGGCCGGTTCTCGCCAACCGGACGGGCGGCCTCTCCGGTCCGGCGATCTTCCCCGTTGCGCTGCGCATGGTCTGGGACGTCTTCGAGGCCGTCAAGGTGCCGATCATCGGCTGCGGCGGGGTCGCGTCGGCGGAAGACCTCTGCGAGATGATGCTCGCCGGGGCGGCCGCCGTCGAAGTTGGCGCGGCCAACCTCGTCGATCCGCTGGCCTGCCCGAAAATCGTCGAGGCCCTCCCGGGCGTCTGCCGCCGTCTCGGCGTCACGCGCCTCTCCGGCCTCACCGGCGCGGCTCACTGATTGACTTTTTCGATGACGCCGCCGGGAAGGAGGCGGATGGATTCGTCGAAGAGCGGCGCGCGGCGTTCGAGGCGCGGCCCCGTGAAGACGAAGGACGGGTAGAGCAGCCCGCCGACGCCGAGTTCCGAGAGTCCCCTGCGCATGACCTGGATGGCGAGGAGGTTTTCCTGCCCCGGCCGCACGACGTCGGTCAGGTCAAAGGGAAGCGGCGTCGCGAAGCCGCGGCCCTCGCCGACGAGCACGCCGTTGACGAAGACCTTCGCGCGGGAGTCGCAGCCGCCGATCAGCAGGCCCAGCGGCCCCTCGGGCGGGGCCGGCAGTTTGACGCGGTACCAGACGCTGCCTAGCGACATGCTGGCGAGACCCTGGGCGGACCAGGGAAGGGAATAGGTCGCGGTCTTTGTCCAGCCCGAATCGTCGAGATCCGGGTTGGCGAAGCCCATCTGCTCGCCGCAGTCGAAGGGGTCGAAGGCGGTGGGGAGCCTGTCGGGTATCTTGAAGAAGAGGGCGTAGGGCGCGGTGGTGAGGCGCGCCGATTCGCCGAGCGGCGTGGAGAAGAAGCGCCTGAGCATGTTGGTGGCGCCGACGCCGACCCAGCCCCCCGGCTCCTCGAACATCGCCTTGCGCGCGGCCATCATGCTCTGGAGAAGGGCGTTCGCCTCGCCGAACCTGAAGGCAAACTGCTTCTCGCGCAGGTCGAGGAAGCGGCCCAGCTCCTCGACCGGGAAGCGGGCGTGGGCGATGCGGGATTTCTCCGCGTCGCCCTCTGCGGCGGCGGCCGCCTTGTCGAAGAGCGCGAGCGCCTCCTCCACGAAGGCCTTGTCGTAGATGACATGGAAGGCGTGGAAGCTCCCCGCCTCCTGCCGCGCCTCGCTCTGCCGGCGCGTGAGCCGGCGGTAGTAGTCCGCGAGGAAGGGGGCGCCCTTGCCGAAGGCACCGGCGCAGTAGTGGTCGAGGACGGCCTCGGGGTCGGCATCGACGTTCCACAGCAGCTTCGCCTCGAGATAGTTCGACGGACCGAGCGTGGCCCACTCCATGTCGCACTCGGTGTAGGATCCCTGCACGTTCATGCGGTGGTAGAAGGGGTAGTCCTCGGCCCAGATCTTGAGCTTCGAGTAGGGGAGGAAGTTCTCGGCGAGGTTCCAGTTGTAGCCGCGGAAGAACTTGACGTTGGGCGTGGTCGCCCACTTCTCCATGATGCCGCGCTCGTAGATGCGCGACGAGACGGGTTCGAGCGTGGAGTGGAAGCGCGAGAACTGGATGTCGGCGACGACGATGACGATTCGCGGGTCGGGCGTGTGGCGCTGCGGGAAGCCACCGTGCCAGCTGTAGAGGTAGAAGCCAAGGTGGAGGTTGGGGAACTCGCCTTCGAGGCGCTTCAGGAGCGTGTTGCAGAGGTGGATCAGCGCGTCGGTGCCGTCCGGCGTCCCGGAGAAGGGCATGACTTCCTTGGAGGAGACCGCCTGCGTCTCGGGCGATTCGGAGAAGCCGCCCCCGTCGGCGGGGCCGACGCCGATGCACACGGCCTTGTCGTGCGGCCAGCCGTTTCTCTCGAAGGTGGCGCGGATGTACTCCTCGAAGAGCTCAATGACGCGCGGGTGCGTCGTCTCGAGCTGCGGCCCCTGCCGTTTGAAGGAGCCGTCGGGCTGTCGGACCAGCGCGTACATCTCGGGATGGTCGTCGAACTCGGCCTTGTTGGCGCGGATGATCGCCTGCCAGACGTGGCCGCCCTGCATCTTGAGCGGGTGGTGCTCGCCGGAATCCTGTAGCTTGTGGCGGATCTTCCACTGCGTGAAGTCGGCGCGCTCCCGGGGCTTCTGGCGCGCGTTGCCGGAATACCACGGGCTGCGCACATGGAAGCTCGGCGCCTCCTCGACGTCGCAGGGGGCGGGCTTCGGGTCGGGGTTGGCCGGGATGATCTCGCCGATCTCGCCGGGCATGACCCAGTCGCACCCCATGCGCTCGAGGAGCGCGTAGAGGCCATGCGAGACGCCGGCCTCGGAGCGGCCGGAGACCCAGGCCTTCCCCCCTTCCACCTTGAGGCGGAAGGCCTCCTCGTGGTCGAGGGTGACGCCGTAGGGGTGGTCCGCGACGGAGAGCGTCACGTTGGACGCCGCCCCCATCCTGCCGACGTGGTAGAGGAAGTCCTTCTCGGCCGCCGGGGACGGCTTGTCGATCGTGACGGTCAGGGCCTGCGCGGCTTCTGCGCAGAGCGCCGCAAGGCAGATTCGGGCTGCATTTTTCATGGTTTTCCTTTGGACGGTGTTATGACTTACGCGACTCAATTATATGCAAAGCAAAGCCATCACGCAAGTGGGGCGGGCATGCAGGGAGGCGACGCGGAGCTGACGCGCATTTACCGCTGAGCGTCAAGCGCCGTCCGCGGAACGAGCGGAAGCAGCGGGTTGATGTTCAGGACGGCGGGGACGGTCATCGGGTTCAGGCGCCCGTTTAGGCCGCGGACGCACCAGAACCGGCCGTCGGCACCGGGTGGCACCTCGCAGGTGAAATGGCCGTTTTTGCCCTCCAGCGAGAAAAGCGGCCGGCCGTCGGGGCCGAGCAGCCGCCCGTGCAGGGTCCTGGCGAAGAAGCCGACCTGTCCGACGCCTTTCGGCACGTAGAGCCAGTAGTCGCCGTGGAGCTGCCGCGTCTCGCAGGCCGGGCCCGCGACGGCGACGGCCAGGTTCGTCGGGAAGTCGTATTTCGTCATGTCGCCGCCGTCCGACGCCTCCAGTCGGTGGAGGCCGGGCCGCCTCGGCACCACGACGACGACGCGGTTGGTCCCGTCGGGCGGGACCGACTCGTCGCGCCAGACCTCGGTCTCCAGTTCGCCGGTCTCAGACTCGCCGCCGATCTGGACGAGGCGCAGCCTGACGTTGCCCCGGTCGCGGTACCAGGCGATCAGGCCTCCCGTCACGCCGAGTTCGAAGGGTTCGCCGTCGCACCACAGCCAGAACGAGACGCGGCTGCGCGAGTTGCCCTGCCGGATGGTGCCGCCCGCGTCGGCGGGCGCGTCGGCAGGGACGAGGTCGAGTCCCCAGTCGGTCGGCTCAAAGGGGAGGCGTTTGTTCCTCTCCAGCCCCTCGGCGATCCACTTCGCCGCCTCCACCGGGCGGGGAGAATCCCAGTCGAACGTGTGCGCGATGTCCTTCCCCGGGTTGCCGAAGTTGCGCCCGTCCTTCTGGAATCCCCGCGAGGCCACCGTCTGGTAGGGGCGCAGGGCGGCGGCGGCCACGAAGAGGTTCGTCGCCGTGGCGCCGGTCGGCGCGCGGTCGTAGGCGAGGAGCGCCTCGCAGTAGTGGGCGTAGCCGATCATCTGGGCGAGGCGCTCGATTTCGTCGGCGGAGAGCGCCGCGGCCGCCTTCTCCCAGGCGTTCGAGAGGAGTCCGAACATCCGCGCGAGGAGGTCTTCGGAAAGAGGCTGGCGACGTTCGCCGTCGATCAGGGCGAAGAAGGCGCCCATCTCTTCGGGGGCCGAGGGGAAGGCGGCGCGGACGATTTCGTCGCGAATCGCCATCGGGTCGGCGGAGACGTCCCACATCAGCTCGGCCGCGACGTTGAGCGGAATCAGCCCGGCGGCCCACGACACGGTTGTCTCGCAGGTGATGAAGCGGGCGCCCTCGGCATGGAAGCGCGGCAGCGTGGCGGCCATGTCGGGGAGGCTGGCGGCGCGGCCGGTCGAGGGTCGGTTGGAGTCGTTGTAGTAGTATTCGCGGATGCCCGTCGCGGCGACCTTGGACCAGGCGGAGAGGAGGGCGTCGGGCGTCCATCCCTGGCGCAGGAAGCCGGTCGCGACGAATACGACGACGTCGGAATCGACGGGGATGTGTGGCGGCGGGGAGTGCTGGTTGTAGGCGTAGAGGGCGACCTTCTTGCCGGGGTGGCGTCGCCGGACCTCGGCGACGGCGGCGTTGGCGAGGGTGATGGCCCGGTCGGTCGGCGTCCCGAGCTTCGCGCATTCGGCGCATTCGCACCAGCCGCCGCCGTCGGAGGGCTCGACGCTCGCCGAGGCCGCTTCGGGGTTCTGGTCGAAGAAGGCCGCCGTCCAGGCGGCGAACCTCTCGCGGAGAAGGGGGTTCGAGATGCAGAGCTTGCTGCCGACGCGCTCGCCGCCGACAAGCGCCAGGCATTCCGGGTGCTCGGCGAGGAAGTCGCGGTTGCGTCGGACGAACGCCCCGTAGACGTGGCCGACATTCATCTTGTCGCCGCCCAGCCGGTGGCAGAACTCCCAGGCGGCGTTGTGGCCGTTGGTGGCCGACTCGGGCCACTTGCGCGTTGACCAGATGCGGCGCGAGCGGTAGTCAGGCGCCTCGTCGGCGTCAAGCGAGATGGACGCCGGCGGCGAGGCGGGCAGGATCTCCCAGCTCGGGTGCGGGGCGAACCGCCGCCAGCCCGTCTCGCGGAGGATGCGGGCGGCGGCGTAGTTCGCGCCCATTTCGCCGGCGGCGCGGACGATGATGTCAGTCGGCCCGCTTGAAATCGCGTAACGCTGGCCGTCGGGCCAGTCGGCCCGCTCGAAGCGGACGCAGGCGAGGTTGCCCGTTGGCGCACCGGCGGGGTATATCCGCGCAAGGACGTTGGAGAAGTTCGCCTCGGCAACGGGGAAGTCGCCGGTCGCAAGGGCCGTGGCGGCGGTGCAAAGCGCGAGGGCAAACAGGGCTTGAAGCATTCGTTTCATTGGCAGAATCGGCCCCAGCCGCTTGCGGACGCTGTCAGGAGGCAGAAGGTTCGCAAAGAAGACGGTGGTGCGGTCGGAGTCAAACGGTTCGACTTGAAGCGGCAGGGAATGTGAAAGTGGAAGGGGGCCGGGGCCGGACAGGTAGCCTGGGTCGTAGGAGAAATGCATCTCGTTGCGCGGGGATGCGTAGTCCAGCCATCCTATGCGGCGGTTCAGGAGGAACACGTCGAGACGCCCGGTTCTGACAAGCGGTGGCGCCACGTCACGCACCCTCCGGCGGCACGAGTTCGATGCCGATGCCCAGCGCTTCTAGAACCTTCAGAAGCTTCCCGGCGTGGAGCGTCTCCTTGCCGGCCTCCAGTTCGACGATGAAGCGCCTACCCGTATCGGCCGCCTGTGAAAGCTGGAGCTGCGTCACGCCCTGCCTCTTCCGCTCTGCGGCGACAAGCGCCCCCAATGATTTCATGTCCATAGCCAAACCTCCATGAAAAGATACCGAACAGTATCATATCATCTTTTGCTCGCAAACGCAAGCCACTTTGTTCCCGGACGGGAACGCCGAGTTCGGCCTTTGTCCGTTTGTCTTCCCCGCGCCTTTTTCAGTGCCTGAATATATGTCTGGGGGCGGCGGGCTTCAGTCGTCGAGGAGCCACAGCCGGAAGCCCATTCCGACAGCCGAGCGTTTGCCGAGTAGGCCGCGCATCTGCACGACGCAGTAAGTGGGACCGACATTGACGTGTCCTCCGCGCTGGATGTTCCAGGTTGACACCCCGTTGGTCGCCATGCCGTAGGGTTCCACAAGGTAGCCTTCATTCGGCTTGGGTTCGTAGGAACTGCTTGATCCCTCGCCGGGAACCAGGTCGCGGCAGTGCTCCTTGGCGTTGCCGAGCATGTCGTAGAGGCCGAAGGCGTTCGGCTTCTTCATCCCGCCGAGGTGAAGCGCCTTGCCGGAGTTGGTCTCGTGCCAGGCAAGTTGGTTGATGGCGTTGGTGAAAATTCCATGCACATTGATATAGTAGCCGATGTAGAGGTCGTTGGTGGTCCCCGCGCGGGCGGCGTACTCCCACTGCGCCTCGGTCGGGAGGTCGAAAAGGTAGCCAGGCATGTTCGCGCGGAAGCGGCCGAAGAGAGAGCCGGACGAGACGCAGTAGCGGTCTTCGGGCCAGGCGGCCAGCGTCGGGGTGTCGCCGCGGAGGGAATTGTACTTCGCCGCAGTCACGGGGTATTCGTCGCCGTTAGAGGAGGGGGATGCGCCGATTACGCCGTTCACGGTGTTCATGCGCTTGTACTGCCCCTCCGTCACCTCGAAGACGCTGATGAAGTAGTTGTTGGTGAGCGAGACCCGGGCGTAGCCGTTGCAGCCCCGTTGGTTATAGGTGGCGTTTGGTATGTTGCCCATCTCGAAGGTGACGCCCTTGGCCGGGATGCGGCGCAGGACGATCTTCGACGTCCTGTATTCGGGCACGTTCGTCACGCCCGTCCAGATGAGGACGTCGGAAAGGGCCGTCCAGTACTTGCCGTCGATGGCCTTGAAGTCGGTCTCGTAGTCGCCCATCTTGCCGTTGAGGAAGTCGGCGCGCGTGACGTCCTGCTCCGTGAAGTTGTCGAGGTCGATGATCTTGTAGAGGACCTCGGTCGTCCTCGCCGCCGAATCGGAGACGGAGAGGCGGATGCGGAAGTCGCCGAGGGCGACCCGGTCCGTGCCGAAGGCCTTCACCGGGTCGATCATGAGGGAGTAGGCGCCGCTTTCCGGAATGCCGTAGCGGTCGCCGGTGATGGCGGATTCGAGGCTCGCGGAGTCCAGCTGCGTGGCGCCGTTGAAGGCCGTGACGGTCAGATCGACCGGCACCGTGACGTTGGTGAGCTTGTATTCGACCTTGACGTCCGTTGACCATGGCCACTGCTGGCGGACGATCACGTCGCTGATGTCCGCCGCGAACGCGGCCGGCATCAGCGACGTGATAAGTAAGAAGTAAGAAGGACGAAGGAAGAAGTTGCGGAAAGTGGATGTGTTGTTCATGGGGTGTCTCCTGGGCGGGGTGATGGGAAGTTAAGAGGTTAAGAAGTTAAGCGGTTAAGGTGGGGCGGCGATGCGCCATGCCGCATCACCGCAAGAGGACTTTCGTCGCTATCGGCACGCCCCAGACCGTGGCGTCGAGGGTGTCGAGGGAGAGGGTCGCCGTCTTGCCGCCGTGCATGGTCAGCGGATACCAGCCGGCGTCGCCGTCGAGGCCGGTGTCGGCCGCCACGCCGTTGACGGTGAAGGAGGCGGTGCCGCAGGGAATGGGGATTACCGCCCGTTTTCTGATCCAGCCCCACTTCTGCTGCGTGGCGGGCACCAGGCAGCGCGTCGCGCCTTCCGAAGTCGCGTCATAGCCCTCGACGAGGCCCAGCTTCGCCGTGCGGACGACGCCGTTCCCGAAGTCGAGCGAAAGGTCGTAGACGTTTTCCGTCGATGGCGATGTCGCCGCCGGGAGCGTCAGCGTGAAGTCGCCCGCCGCCGCGATCGGGTATTGCGCCGAATAGCCGGGGGCCGTCACGGAGAGCGTCGCCGACGAGACGCCGGCCGGAAATTCGACGGGCAGCGTGAGCGTCGCGTTCGTCGCCGTATGCCAGAACGAAAGCGCCCCCTTGTCGAGGAAGACGAACGCGCTCCCGCTTTCCGCCTCCGTCGCGGCGCTGGACTCGGTTGGCGCGGCCAGTGCAATGCATAGAGCACATAGCATAGTGCTCAATGCGCGATGCGCGATGCGGGTGCGAGGTGTCGTCATAGTGGTGTTCCTGTAACGAGGTGGCTTGATTGTTCAATGTCCATTCTAGCATGGATCCCCCTGTCCGTCAATGGCTGCGCGAGCGTCGGGCGGGGCAACATCCTCGTTGCCGAACTGCGGCAATGACCGAGCGTCGGGAGGGGCGACGTCCTCGTTGCCCCTCCTCGTTGCCCGGGCGTCCTTTCGCTCATTCAAATTTGATGTCGAGCGAGGAGGCGAACGAGGGACCGAGGTTAAAGGTCTTCGTGACGGTCTTGCCGTTTGACGTGGCGACGAGATCGTAGGAGCCATTGAAGCCCCGGAAGGCGAGACATCCCGAGACATCTTTCTTGAATGTCGTCCGCCACTCTTTTTCGAAGAGGTCCTGCACGATGCGGTAGGCCATCTTCGGGGTCATGTCGAAGTTGCAGAGCCCGCCGTAGTAGGCATTTTCGCCGGAAGAGAAGTCGCCGGGCTTGGCGAAACCGGCGTAGCCGTCGGGCAGGTTCCAGTAGATGATCGCCTCCATCGCGCGGTGCGAAAACCAAATGCGGTAGAGACGCAGCAGTATTTCGGCCTGGATCTCCTCGTCGCCCAGGTCGTCTGAATAGGCCGGGATTGTGACCTCGGAAATCTGGAGGGGTTTCCCAAGAGCGGCGTAGGTGTCCATCACGTTGAAGAGATTCCGCGGGTCGTAGAAGGCTCGCGTCCTCGCCGTGGCTTCCTCTGGCCGGAAGAGCATGTGGAACTGCAGGCCGATGGCGTCGATTTGCGCGCCCTTGTGCAGGGCGCGTTCAATCTGCATGTAGTAGGGGCTGCGCGAGCGGTGGAACCAGTTTTCGTCCCAGATGCGGCTTTGCGCTTCGTTGATGACGAGCTGGTTGGCGCCGAAGAACTTCTCGGCGGTCTTGAAACTCCATTCCACGTAATCGGGCTCGTGGTAGAAGTTGGATCGCCGGTAGGCCATGCCCCAGAAAGTCTCGTTCGTGACCTCCCACATCGGGATGCGCGCGGCGTAGCGTTCCGCGAGTTCGCGGAAGCGCTTTTCGAGAAGGCCCTTCTCATAGGTGACGCTCCCTATCGCCCACTCCGGCTCGAAGCGCGGGTAGTTCAGGCAGTGGGCCTTCGGTTCGATGCCGTGCGCCTCGCACCACGCCACGCAAAGGTCGGGCGGCGGGCGACGGTAGATTTTCGGCGAATCCACCGCGTAGCGCGGTTTTCCCTGCTCTGGCTCGAGGTCGCTCCAGAAGAAGGGGCAGGTGGCGAGGTTGAAAGCCCCCGCGAAGAGAGCCTTGTACTCGTCGTTCTTGCGCGCATCGTCCGGGATCTCGTCGAGCATGAAGAGGTTTGCGCCGTATTTGAAGGCATGGGTCTTCTGGTGAACCTCGACGTGGACGTTGCCGCACGGCTTGCCTTTTGGGTCGGTGAAGGAGACGAGCATTGGGCTCTTGCGGTTCGTCTCGATACCGGACTTCACGCGGACATCGGTGTCCAGCTCGTGGAGACGGAATGTTGAAAGGATTTGCTTGGCGTCGTATTTCATAGACCCCTCCAATCTTTCATGCAACTAGTTTACCACAGCCGGCATCGCCAGTCAAGAGCGAGGTCCGGACAGGCTTATCCCCCATTTTTCCTTACTGGCTGCTTCGCAGCCGACGATGGTGGACGATTTTCTTGCGCGGCGGGCCAGGGGGCGTCCGTCGTTTTGCCGGCCGGTTTGCCGCTTTGCGGCGCCGGCAAAACGCCCGGACACAGCCTCCCCGTCCCGCCGCGCCAACATGCCGACACGCCCAACCCATGCGGGCGCGAAAGTGACGGAAGAAGGAGGGCTTGCGACTGGCGGGCGTAGCGAAGCGACAAACTGGCCCGCCTGGCGAAGCCCGCTTCCGCCACCGAGCGCAAAAGATCGCCCCGCATCGTCGCGGCGCAAGCCGCAGCAAAAAGTCCTCGCACGACTGCTGGCACAGCCAATTCCCATGGCCCCCGCATGGGAACTGGCTTCGCGCAGAACCCGCAATGCCTCCCTGACGGATAATGGGGGATAAGCCTG
>JAEEGL012183808.1_pt1 | contig 14176 bp, 10 predicted proteins | sample 9134231 | NCBI WGS metagenome assembly JAEEGL01 (sample SAMN16246548, study PRJNA631951) | gut metagenome | biome: gut microbiome; feature: rumen; material: fiber-attached | host: Bos | place: Iran: Karaj | collected 2018-10 | reverse complement strand
TTCTCTATCCAATCCGCATAAATTGGCCAATACGATTAAAACCGTCATGTTGCTTGAAACAACGGATCCCACCATAAAATCCTATTTGGATTATTTAGAAGATGCTTATCTTGTTTCTGTGGCAGAGCGATATGACATCAAGGGGAAGCGATATTTTGAGAATATCAAGAAATATTATGCTATGGACTTGGGGCTTCGCAATGCACGCCTTAATTTCCGACAGCAAGAGCGTTCACATTTGATGGAGAATTTGATTTTCAATGAGTTGATACACCGTGGGTACAGCGTGGATGTGGGCGTGGTTGAAGTAGAAAGGATGGTTGATGGGAAGCGTCAGCAGGTGCAGTATGAGATTGATTTTATTGTCAATACGGGTAAAGAGAAGGTGTACATTCAATCGGCGCTGAACATTGATACCGACGAGAAGAAACAGCAGGAGACCTTCTCATTGCACCACACCCGCGACTCGTTCCGCAAAATTGTGGTGCTGGACGGCAATGCCAGTCCGTGGGTCGATGAGGATGGTGTGACATATATGGGTGTCATTCCGTTTCTATTAACCGATAATCTGTAAGCGTTCAGATTATTCTTTCCCGCATACCCTTCAAAATTCAAGAAATTCAAAAAATTCTCAAATTTCAGTTCTCAATTTTCAATTTTCAATTTTCCGTTTTCCGTTTTCCGTTTTCAACTTTTTCGTATCTTTGCAACTTGCGATTTTATTGAAAAATCAATAGGCAGAAGGGGATTTATTGTATATTGTGAGAACTTAAAAGAATATTTGATAATACTTGATTATCAATTAAATGGAAGCGAATATTAATGTGAAATACACTTTTTCAGGCCACGAATCATTCCCGTGTAAAACTTTGTGGCTGAAGAAGGGCTACGATTTTGTAAATGCCGAAAAAGATTTCAATGCACCTGAAGCGGTTGTACATTTAGGTGTGGGCAAGAATATGGTTGCCGCTGTCCGATATTGGTACAAGGCTTTCGGTTTGAACAAAGATGCGGGAACTGGCTGGATTGCTGATTACATATTTAAATCCGATATGGGCAAGGACCCGTATACGGAAGACTTGGGGACGCTTTGGCTGTTGCATTTTCTATTGATCTATTCTGGTGAAGCGTCTTTATACAAAATGTTTTTTGTTGATTTTCAAAAGGAACGTCGATTGTTTGACAGAGAACAGGTGGTCAGTTTTGTAAAACGTAAAATGATAGAAGCTGGCAAAGAGAATCTGTTTAATGAAAACACAGTCAAAAAGGATGTCGGAGTTTTGTTGTTGAATTATTGCTTGCCACGCAATCCGCAATCGAACGAAGATTTTTCAACCCTGCTGATGGATTTGGATTTGTTGAGACAAGTCGATAAAACGAATGGTGATGACAAACGGAATGGATATTATTTCAATGTTGAAGGCAAACGCAAGGTAACGCCCGAAATATTCTTGTTTGCATTGCTTATGACAAAAGATGAAAACGATAACAGCGTTTCTTATGATACTTTATATGAATTGGGTTTAATGTTCTGTATGACAGATTTGGAGGTAATTGATATGCTGAAATATCTTTCGGAAGAATATTCCGAATCACTGACTTACAGTGATGTCGCAGGAATCAGACAACTACAGTTCACAAAACGGATGGATGCCATACAGGTATTGGAAAAATATTATGAATAAAGGATTTAGTTTATCGGCAAATATAGAAAACGGATTTCCTGATGATGTCCAATACATTGTTACGCCTAACGGAAGAAAGGCCGCGCAAAACATTATTGATGACTTTCATTCTGGCATACACTCGTTTACGCTTATCGGCACATACGGGACAGGAAAGTCGTCATTCCTGTTGGCTTTGGAAGCGGATTTGAACCGAGACAACAAGACGAAAAGGCTTTTGAATCCAAAGAATCTTTCGCAGACAACAGATTTTGAGATTTTGAATATTGTCGGCGACTATATGGAACTTTCAACTTTGTTGGGAAGGAAACTGAATGTTGACGGTCATTCGCAAAGCATTTTGGATGAGCTGAAAGCCTATTACAATCAATTAAGAGCAAAAAATAAATTCTTGCTTATTGTGATTGATGAATTTGGCAAAGTGCTGGAGCACGCCGCCAAAAACAATCCAGAACAGGAGTTGTATTTCCTTCAGAAATTTGCGGAGTTTGTCAATGTCTCTTCACGTGACATATTGCTATTAACAACGCTTCACCAAAACTTTGGTGCATACGCCAGAAATCTGACCGAAACACAGAAGAATGAATGGACAAAAGTGAAAGGCCGGTTCAAGGAAATCACATTTGTGGAACCTATTGAACAACTCTTGTTTTTGGCGTCGCAGCAATTGCACGACAATTTGCCGCAAAAAGTGAACGGCAATGCCGAACAACTTTATCAACTTGCTGTTGAAACAAAATTCGTTTCCAACGCATTTTCAAGCGAAACGGCGCAGCAGCTGTATCCGCTCGACTCTTTTTCCGCTTTTGCTGTCACAGCCGCCATACAGCGGTATGGACAAAACGAGCGGTCGCTGTTTTCTTTTCTGGCTGCCCGAGGTGCCAATTCGCTTGCGGAATTTCAGGCAAAGTCGAATCTGACTTACAATCTTGCGAACGTGTACGACTACACTGTTTTCAATTTCTATTCCTATCTGAAAGATGCCAATATGGACTCTATGAGTTGGAGTTCGATGCAGGTTTCTATCGAGAGGGTTGAAGGTTTGAATTGGGACAATCCAGAGCAGTTGACTGGTGCCATAAAAATTGTGAAAGCGATTGGTTTGCTGAATTTGTTTGGAATCGCAAGTTTCAAGATGAACCCTAAACAAATGGCAGAATATGCCCGTTGGGCTATGGATGTGCAAAATGCGGATGATGTCATTGATAAGTTACAAAGGTTCAAAATTATACGTTATGCGGAATACAAACAGCGCCTGCTGCTTTTTGAAGGAACCGACATTGATTTAGAACTGGAAATACAAAAAGCTGGTGCCCAGGTTGCACGGCCTGTTGCCTTTATTGACGAATTGCGATGCTTCATCAACAAACGTATTTTGCCTGTCAAGGCTCACTATTACCATCAAGGAACACCACGCTATTTTGAATATGAAATCCGTGATGAAGCTGTTGACATGACGCCTACGGGAGATACCGATGGATACATACAACTGATTTTTTCGGCCAACAAGAATGCTTTTGACGCAATCAAGGCAACTAGTACCAACACCGAACACGCTGTCATTTATGTTTACTTCAACAACACGGAAGAAATAATCGACCATCTGCATAACATTCAAAAATACGACTACATACTCACCAAAGTGCTGATTGACAAGGCGGCGGACAGAGTGGCATATAACGAGATACAAAACTTGAAAGAGCACGAGGAATCTTTGTTGAACAAATGTGTGAGTGACAATCTGTTTGCTTATAAAAATCGTGTGAAATGGATTTTCAAGGGTGAACAGCAAAAGGTATCTTCACATAAGGATTTCAATAAACTGCTCTCGAAGGTTTGCGATGAGGTTTATTCCGAAGCCCCAGTTATGATTAACGAATTGTTCAACCGTCACAAGCTGAGCGGTGCCATTTCTTTAGCGCGGAAGAATTATCTAAACGCCCTTGTCGAACACTACAACGAAGAAGATTTGGGTTTTGAAAAAGACAAATTTCCACCAGAGAAAACAATCTATTATTCATTGCTGAAAAACACAGGGCTGCATACTGGCAGCGGTTTTGCCGACGCACCTACAAACGAAGGCGTAATGACTTTGTGGAATGAGAGTATGCGGTTCTTGAAAAGCACTGTTGGCAAGCAGCGGAGAATATCGGAACTGATAAAAACACTTTCCACTCAGCCGTTCAAACTTAAACAGGGATTTCTTGATTTTTGGATACCGACTTTCCTGTTTATCAAGCGTCAGGATTTTGCCCTATACGATGTGAACAGGGGCGCGTATATCCCGAATGTGGATATGCTGTTCTTCGATTTGCTGCAAAAGCACCCCGCCGATTATGCGGTGAAAGCATTTGAGGTGGATGGCGTGAAACTTGATTTCTTCAACCAGTATCGCCGTTTTGTCAATTTGGGTGATGAATTCAATATTACAACGCAGAGTTTTATTGAGACAATTAAGCCGTTCCTTTTCTTTTACAAAAAATTGAATGACTACACACAACACACCCGCAAATTCACGCACAAGTCAACTATGCGTTTCCGCGATGTATTGGCGACGGCTAAAGATCCCGAAAAGGCATTCTTTGAAGATTTACCAGATGCTTTAGGTTTTACAAAAAAGCTAAAGAAGGATGCTGATATTGAAGAGTATGGAGCTGTTATCCAGAAGGCCATCCGCGAATTGCGTTCGTGTTACCCACAACTCATTGACCGGCTTGAAATCCGTCTTGTGGATGGATTAGGGCTTTCTTCGGCTGACTACAACGAGTACATTGCGGAAATCCGGCAAAGAATGGCCAACATCAAACTTCATCTATTGACCTCCAAGCAGAAGGAATTCTATCATCACATTATGACGGAATATGACAACCGCACCGAGTGGTATCAGTCCATTTGTTATCCGATTTTGGATCATAAACTTGAAACGCTGCGGGATGAGGAAGAAGACAAGTTAGCGGAAGATTTGGTCTATCTTTTCCGTGAATGTGAAAAATATGCTGACATTTCTAAGAAAACAATTGCCGACAATGATCTCGCCTACTCCTTTGATATGGTTTCAACTGCCGGCACCAATATCAGAACGCAAACGTACATTCTGTCAGAAAAAGACAAAAACCGGGTGTCTGCTTTGGAGGCAAAGATAAACGAGATACTTTCTGGCGACAACAATGTGGATATATGCACGTTGTTGGAAGTGTTGAACAAAAAGATGAATAAACAATAGTTAATACTGCGAGTATGATAACCAATATTAACATCAAGAATTACAAGTCCGTGGTGGATGTAAACCTGCCTCTTGGACGCTTCAATCTGCTCATCGGCGCAAACGGATGCGGCAAGTCAAATATCTTGGAGGGCATTGCCCTCGGTGCAGCCGCCAGTTCCGACAAGCTGGAATATGAGTATTTCGCAAATCGTGGGATACGTGTTGTTACCCCAAACTTTATGCTACCTGCTTTTGAGGATATTACAGCAAATGATATAACTATTGCAATGACAGATGACAATAATCACACTTCGTCTTTTAATATACTGTACAACAACAAAGTCAAGCCTTCACGATGGGAAACGGATTCAATTAATTCCAATTTATTAGTTACCTATTTGACATCACAAATTCGTCATAGCGCCACTGATACAAGTAACTTAGCAGATGCTGTTGGCAAACTTGAATATGTTAAAAATAGCATTGCGGATGTTAAAAAGGAGTTTCCGGGAGATTTGAGATTTAAAATTTCTGAACAAAAATTAGCTTCTGTGATGTATGTCAATCCTAGCATTACACAATTTCTCATTTATTCTTTAGAGGAATCGAAATTGCGTAAGGCTGACGATTCCAACCGAACCTATCCTTTGGGGCTTCACGGAGAAGGTCTCTTCCCCTACTTGAAAAATCTCGCCCAACGAACCGACGGCATCGCCATCTTTGACGAAATCAAGGAAAACCTAAAGATTCTTGATTGGTTTGACGATATGCAGGTGCCGAACAACCAACTTTCTTCCGAGTTCAACATCAAACTTAAGGACAGCTATTTATCCGAAACCCTCAACACTTTCGACCAGCGCAGCACAAACGAAGGTTTCCTGTATCTTCTTTTTTATCTGACACTTATCATTTCAGACGAGACACCGCAATTCTTTGCCATTGAGAATATTGACACGGCATTCAATCCGAAACTTTGTCGTGAAGTGACACGCCGTCTTATTGATTTGGCAAAAAAACATAATAAACAGATTATTGCCACTACACACAATGCCGCCGTGCTTGATGGCATGAATTTGTACGATGACGACATACGCTTACACGTTGTCCGCCGCACGATTGACGGTTATACCAAAACCAATCGAGTGGTGCTAAAAGGCGAAATGTCTATGCCGCTCTCCGAGGCATGGCAAAAAGGATTTATTGGAGGCCTGCCGGATAATTTCTAAAATGATGATCTTATGACTACAATTGGTATGATTTGTGAAGGGGCATCTGAATTGAAGATTCTCACGTATATCATCAACCGATATTTGGGTGACGATGTGGCCGTGAACCGTATTCAACCACCCACAAGAATGTCTCACGGCATAGAAAAGCAGGATGACGAAGGCGGATGGCTTCAAGTTCTCAACCATTGCAACGACAGTGTTATCTGCGACAATATGGTCTCAAACGATTACATTATCATTCAGATTGATACAGATGCCTGCTTTGAAAAGAATTACGATGTGGACATCTATGACGATAATCACAAAAAAGTGTCCGACGGCGAGCTGTATGAGAGAGTATGCACCCGCCTAAAACAGAACATCAGCAGTAAAGTGTGGGAGGCCTATTCCAATAAAATATTGTTTGCCATTTGTTTCAATGAAACGGAGTGCTGGTTGCTTCCTCTCTATTACGAGAATGACACCAAGAAACGTTGCGCCACAAACAATTGTATCTACATTCTGAACCAGCAACTTCAGAAAGACGGGATAGGAATTCCCGAGAAAAATAAGAATTCATCCGAAGCCTTGAATGTATATCAGAAAATATTGAAGAAAATGAAACGGAAGGATATTCCTGCCATAGCCCAATGCAATTTCGGGTTTCAGAAGTTTGTGGAGCAACTGGAAACAATTCAGCAAGAAAACTCAAATGAAGATATTCTAACATAACAAACTATTGACTATTATGCCACTGCCACAAAACGCCAAACTTCCAATTTCATGCCTTGCTGGAATATTCAGCAACACAACCGCCACATATAAGTTCTATTGGTTTGTCTCGCTGTTGGACATTGTTGTGAAGGAGCGTAAAACACGAATCTCATTTTGGGAGATTATTGCCGGGATGGTGGCAGAATCGTGGTATCCTATTCATTATTTCAAACTTTCGTTTGGAAAATCCGATTCGCTTTATACACAATCACAGTCTCTTCAACAAGAATTGGGCATTCCAATTGACGAAAATAAAGATGGCATAAAGCAGATTCTGCTTGATGATTTGGCTAATAATCGTGTGAAAAGCCTGTTGCGAGTATTCACTTTGAACGTTCCGTACCGATTCCTTTCTCCTTGGATAAAATACACCTATGATGCGGATGTCGTGAACAAATCCCAGAAGTTTGAAAATGACTGTTTGTACGCCATCTATAGTGATGAAATTGTTATCAATGAAAAGTGGGTGGATTATTTGGCTGAACACTATACAATTCTGCGAGATTTCGCCTTTTGGAATTTGACAGAATTCCTACAAAAACGAAATCCGAATGTTCCCGATGTGCCGTCGAAACTCATAAAACCAATACAAAGAGATTCTCTGACCAAACAACGAAACTTTTGGAATACTTACATTGAAACAGTGGGAAGTATAAACTGCATTTACACGGGGAAACCACTTTACATAAAACACTACGATTTAGACCACTTTGTCCCGTGGAGCTTTGTGTCACACAATCTTTTGTGGAATCTGATCCCAGCAGATTCAAGCATCAACTCATCAAAAAGCAATAATCTCCCACCACTGGAGATTTATTTGAAACCATTTGCAAATGTTCAGCACCATGCACTAAAAAAACTATATGAAAAGAATCCGAGCAATAACATCTTCGAGGATTATCTAATCGTTTACGATTCCATTCCCGACTTGGCAAATCTTTCAGAAACAGATTTTTACAACGTTTATAGAAAAACATTTTCTCCAATGGTTCAAATTGCTGAGAATATGGGCTTTAAAATTTGGAAACCATGAAAAGGATAAAGAACAACCCACACTTGACAGCTAAAGAGCGCACTTCAATTTCTTTCCCGACACGCTGGCTCAAGCAAAACAATCTTTTGAAAGGTGAAATTTTGGATTTCGGCTGCGGTTTTGGATTCGATACCGACCAACTTCAGAAAGAAGGCTACAACATTGTTGGTTACGATAATTACTATCGGCCCGAATACCCGACAAAACGCTTCGACACAATTATTTGCAACTATGTTCTCAATGTACTTGAACCCGAAGAACAGGCAGAGGTGCTGATGTCGGTTTCGGAACTGCTAAGGCCCACAGGTACAGCATATTTTACAGTTAGACGTGACTTGAAAAGCGAAGGTTTCCGCACGCATTTTGTCCACAAGCGACCAACTTATCAAAGTAATGTTGTTTTGCCCTGTAAAAGCTTGTTCAAAAACGAAAACTGTGAAATTTACGAATACCGTCATTTTAACCGCACTCAATACAAACGGCTGTACAGACTAGACAAAGACTGTCCGTTTTGCCAGTTGAGTGAGAAAGCGGAGGTATTGAGTGAGACCGCCACGGCATTTGCTTTTTATGATGGATATCCTGTAAGCCAGGGGCATACGCTTATCGTACCCAAACGTCACGTAGCCAACTATTTCGATCTGACCAATCATGAGCAGCGTGCCTTATTGCTGTTGGTGAACCGTTGCAAAAAGATTTTGGAGAATCGTTTTCATCCCGACGGTTTTAACGCTGGGATCAACGTGAACGAAGCCGCTGGACAAAGTGTATTCCATGTTCATATACACCTGATTCCACGCTACAAGGGTGATGTTGAGAACCCGAAAGGCGGTGTGAGGGGAGTGATACCGGGAAAACAAAACTATTAGTTATATTCAGAATAATGTTTATCTTTGCAAAATCATTAATATATTAGTTTAGAAGCAATGCAAAAACAAGGGAAATATAATTTTATCAAAATAGAGCGAATAATCATACGAAATTTTAGTCTCTATAAAAAAAACGGTAAAATTCAAGAAATAAATGTATCTGTTATTGATGGTGTCTATTGTTTAGCAGGTGCTAATGGTCTAGGGAAAACGACTTTTTTAAATGCCATAAATTATGGGTTAACTGGTGTCGTTTTAGCTCCTAATAAAGAAGTTTATGATCCTTCTCAAATTAAAAGCAATAATAGGAAATACACGGAACGTTATTTTGTTGGGAGAATAAAAGAAAATGAAAAAGATTCTTCAGAAATTGAGATTTTATTTTGTGTTAATGGTAAGTTTTTTAAGCTGTGTAGAGGTTTTTTTGAACCAGATGCTTTGAGGTCACTCGAAATCTATGTGAAAGACGAGAATCAAATGATATCCCTATTAGATGGTTTTGATCAAAGTCCGAAACAATTAAATGAAATATATCAAAAAGAATTGGCTACGGCTATGGGAATAAAGAATTTTGATTATTTTGTTTTTTTGCAATTATATGTTCTTACATTTGATGAAAACAGACGTATGATATTCTGGGACGACAGAGCCTCCTCACATGCTTTGGCAATCGCTTTCAATACTGATATTAAAGATTCAGAAGAATTAATTTCAACTCAAAGAGAAATTGAAAAGTATGACTCGTATGGCCGAAATTATCGTTGGCAAGCAACACAGGTGAACAAGAAAATAAAGGAATTATTAGAAAAAAAACAGAATTATCCTGATATTGACAACCAACAAAAAGAATTTGAATCATTAAATAACGAACTCAAAGAAGCGACCTTAGTATATGACAATGTTAAAACAGAATATAATACACTATTAAAAAATCTCAGCGTGCTACATTCTGAAGTTATGTATAAAAAACAGGAAAGAACCAAATTATTTTCTGAATATGCAGAGCCAAGATCTAAGTTGCTATTAAACCCTTATATTAGTCATTCGATTGAGAAAAAAGAGTGTTGTGTCTGTGGTGCTAAAGGGGACATTATTGCGGAAAACATTGAACAAGCAATTTATTCTGAAAAATGTCCATTGTGTGGTACCGCGATTATTGATTCATTTTCAGCTGAGGAACGTGATAGGTTGATTAGATTAATAGAAGATAACGACAGAACTATTACTACAAAAAATAAAGAGATAGAAGTCTTATCTAAGGAAATAGACTGGAAAAAAATACAATTAGAGAAAGCAGAGTATGATTATTCACAATTACAGAAACGAATAGATGATTTATTAGAAATGAATCCGCTTCTTTCGACGGAAAACACAGGAAATCAAGGAGTAGATTATTTGATTGGTTTGTACAAAAAAGAAAGAGATGAAGCTCTTGAAATGTCAAAAAAATCATATTCTAAAAGAAACGCGTTATTCGAAGACCTTAAACATTTACAAGATAAAATTGAGACAGCATATTCAGATGCAGAATCAATATTTGTCCCGATTTTTAAGGATTTGGCTAAGAGTTTTATCGGTTTGGATTTGGATATTAAATTGCAAAGAGATAAACAGGTACAGAAACTTGTTTTAGAACTTCAAAATAGTGCTAGAACGGAATCATTTCAATTGTCCGAGAGCCAACGTTTCTTTTTAGATATTGCTTTGCGAATGGCTATTGCAATTTACCTCGCGACCCCAACTAATCCTGCATTTATGTTGATAGACACACCGGAAGGTTCATTAGACATTGCCTATGAGAATCGAGTCGGAAAAATGTTTGCCAATTTCATCTTAGAGTATAAACAAAATATTATTATGACAGCAAACATTAATGCTTCACAGCTTTTAATCTCTGTTGCAGAACTTTGTGGCAATAATAAGATGAGTTTTAAACGAATGCTTGATTGGACCGATTTGTCACAGATTCAAAAAGAGGGAGAGTTTTTATTTGAGAGAGTATATAAAAATATTGAATATGCATTAAACAAAAATTAAAATGGATAAAAAACAAATAATACCAGAAGCTTTTTTTGACAGTCTATCTTTAGCAAAAAAATTAGATGATTTTCTTGATGGATTTAAAAAGGAAGAGATACAATTGTTTGCATATTTCTCACTCATTTTACATGCATATAAAGGCAAAGATGTCTCTTCTTGGGGATATAGTTTTATTGTTGATGAAAATGGTTTCCCATTTTCAAAAGAATTGAATGATGCCATCGAAAGGCATATTAAGAATGCTTTGTTTGAATATAAAGGAGATTATTACATTGTCTCTGGAAGAGGAGTTGATGAGTTTAATCGTTTTAAAAACCTTGATGATTTTGGTGAAAGAGAAAAAGTAATAAGTGCCTCATGTACAACTAGTATTTTGATTCCTTTTTCTCAAACCAGAGATGCTTTGTTGCATGACCCCGGACTTGTAAAAGCAAAAGCTCTAGGTGGAAAAAGAGAAATTGAAAAGTCGATATACAGTAAATTTAAAGAAGTGAGCGATGCAATAGGTTCTCCTGTTGCTGAAGATTATATTATTCCAGCGCTTTCTTGGATAAATTATATTAGAGTAGAAACAGGAACAAATAAGGGGGAACAATTATGACAGATCAACAAACAATAGATATTGTTAGAAATGAGAATTATTCATTAAAAATATTCATAGCGAGTGGAAATAATCCGCAATCGATACAAGTTTCAACTGAATTGATAAAAACAGTAACCGAAATATACAAGTTTATCGAACCCAGTCATTTGAGAGGCAAATTGCTGATATTCAAAGGACTTACAGAAAATGAGTTGATACATAGAAATCAAGGGATTAGAATATATAATATGGATGAATTGACTCATTACGATAACTACAATAGTATTGTTATTGAGGTATGTGATGACAACCAGTTGTTCTTATGGTCTAATATTAATGATGTTGACTCTTTAATTAAAGATGATAATACTATATTTTACTTTTATGAGAATAATTCAGAATGTTTTTATGTGAAAGAAAACAAAATAAATATTCCTAAAATTTTTAGATGTTCTAGCAGATTTGCATTGCATTACCATTATTTAAATGACGCATTAGAACAATATAAACAGGTTAAAATATCGGCGTCAAGTTGTCCAATATTTAAAGAATGTTGGAATGACTCGAATAGAATTTTTTTCAAATCGGCACCAGAAAAAATCATGCAAGAATCGCTTAAAGAGTTTTTGTCAAGTGCTTTAAGAGGTGTTGAAGTAGTGCGCGAATATAATTTAAATGCATCTAAACCGGTTGATATTAGGGTTAAATGGATGGAAGCTAATAAATCTGCACTTATTGAATTGAAATGGACGGGGAAATCTATTAATGATAAGGGTAAAATAGTCAGTCATGCAGACAAAAGAGTGGTTGAAGGATTAATACAATTGAAAGAATATATGGATATGGATTGTACAGATACTCCAAATATTATTTCAAAAGCATATTTAGTTGTTATAGATGGACGTAGGAAAAAAACAAAAAAATCAACGAAGAGCATTAATTCTGAAGATGGATTATTTTATGAAACTGTTGACTACAAAATACCCCAAGAAAACAGGTATTATGAGAGAATAAAAAATTTTGTTCCTCCATGTAGAATGTTTGCAAAACCAATAATTGAATAGCGAATGCGTTTTAATCCGGACTTTTATTTAAGTAATCAGGGTGTTTCGAATGCAACTGATACGTTGAATCTACCAAGACATCGTTGGTATTATTATAAAGAAGGCTTTTCTCCTTATCTGGTAGAAAAAGCGATTGAGTCATGTGAATTACAAAAGGATGATATTATACTTGATCCTTTTAATGGCAGTGGGACAACAACTCTAACCGCATCTATATTAGGTTATAAATCAATTGGCATTGAAGTCAATCCATTCACTGCTTTTTTATCTTCTTCAAAAGTAAAGAACATCAACAAATACTCATATGAAGATGGTTTAAATCTCGTTTTGAAAGGCATAAATACAGGATCTGAGTCTGCTCTAAAAGGCTTTTCTACGTTTTCAAAGACAACAAAAACTAAAAAATGGCTTTTTAACGATGAAGTGTTAGATTCTTTTGCAGGTGGCTGGAATATATCTGATAATATACAGATAGGAGATACTAGACAAATTATTCAACTCGCATTAATCATTGCAGCGATGAAAAACTGTAATGCTACTAGAGATGGGAAATGCTTAAGATATAGAGATGGATGGCAAAAACATAATTACAGTAAAGAGTCGTATTTATCTTCTTTCAAAGCAATATCGTCGATGATTATTGATGATATTATACAATGCCCTATATTATCATCTTATGCTCGTATTTACAATGGTGATGCTAGAAAAATATTATTAGAAAAGGAGATTGAGAAATTCAAATTATGTATAACATCACCACCATATTTAAACACCTTTGATTATACTGATATTTATAGACCAGAATTGTTCCTAGGTCAGTTCGTAAAAACCATGAAAGATTTATATGACTTAAGACTACAAACAGTTCGGTCTCATATTCAAGCTAAATGGGATAATCCTATTTGCACAAATTTTGGCTACATTTATAACAACTATATAAAATACATAAATAACCATAAGAGTGAATTAATGAACAAGCGTATTCCTTTGATGATTCAAGCTTATTTTGAAGATATGTTAAGTGTACTAGAACTGCTTTATTCTAAGGCAGAAAAAAACGCTCAATTATGGTTCGTGGTTTCGAATTCTGCATATGCAAATAAAGAAATCCCTGTAGATTTAATCATTGCAGATATCGCAAAATTGGCAGGATGGAAGTTAAGAGAGATAGGCGTTCTTAGGAATATTAAAAGAAGAAAAACGAAACATAGTCCTGATATTTCGTTTTTGCGTGAAAGTGTAGTAATTATGCGTAAATGATTTATATCCTAATCGCTCTACGGAATATTAATACAAACCTTTCCTAACTCATTCATCAACGAGTTGCATTCCCGCCAAATCAAATTAAGTGGCGATACTGAGCAGGAGATTTCAAAGATTGCAACAACCATTTCAGACCGTTTGGAGTTTGTCGCCAAAAGAAAAACAGAATTAGAGGAAGTCGAAAAGCAGTTACAAGATTTAGAAACAGAGCAAAACGATTTGCTGATGCAATCGGGATTAAGCTCAGAACTGCTCGATAAGAGCATATCCGACTTGAAAGGCTTCTTTGATGCTAAAAGCCGTGCCGAAACACGTGTCGCAGAATTGGAATCTAATTTGCAGTTTAAAGAAGTGGAAAAGGCGAATGTACAAGAAAAACTGTCTCAACTTGAACCAACAAGTTCAATGACACAGGTGTTTCAACGTGTTCATACTGCATTTGAAAAAATAAC
>JAEEGL011486926.1_pt1 | contig 14176 bp, 9 predicted proteins | sample 9134231 | NCBI WGS metagenome assembly JAEEGL01 (sample SAMN16246548, study PRJNA631951) | gut metagenome | biome: gut microbiome; feature: rumen; material: fiber-attached | host: Bos | place: Iran: Karaj | collected 2018-10 | reverse complement strand
TTTCATGACGTGCTTCCTCCTTTGCTTTGTTTGCGGTTGGCAGACCTGCATTCATTATAGCAAAGGAGGAAGCCTTTAATCTAAAGATCTTTATTCCACCAGCATAGCTGGTGGTTTTTTGTCCTAAAGGGACAAGAAAAAACACCGGCATTCCACACATGGAATACCGGTGTCCGGAATCTGTTCTGCAATTACCTGAAATATGCCACGCCGGACTCAAAGAGATGCTGATCCTTGTTGCCGGGCACGTTCTTGAGCACGTTGTCGCCGCGGCGTTCGGAATGTCCCATCTTGCCGAGAACACGGCCGTCCGGAGACGTGATACCCTCAATTGCCCACAGGGATCCGTTCGGATTATAACGGATATCCATGGTCGGCTGCCCCTGAGGATCAACGTACTGCGTCGCGATCTGTCCGTTTGCCGCAAGCTTCTTGAGAACATCTTCGCTCGCGTAGAACCGTCCCTCGCCGTGCGATACCGGAATCGTATGCATGTCTCCCGGCTTTGTACCGGCAAGCCACGGAGACTTGGATGAAACGATGCGAGTTACAGCCATATGAGATACGTGGCGGCCGATCGTATTGTAGGTCAGGGTCGGATCTCCGGCTTCAAGCTCGCGGATCTCGCCATACGGTACAAGGCCGAGCTTAATCAGTGCCTGGAAGCCGTTGCAGATACCAAGCGCCAGGCCGTCTCTCTGTCCGAGGAGCTCCATGACCGCTTCTCTGATCTTTTCGTTGCTGAATACAGTCGCGATAAATTTGCCGGAACCCTCCGGTTCGTCTCCGGCAGAGAAGCCGCCAGGAATCATCAGGATCTGCGCTTTATTGATCCTGCGGACCATCTCGTCGACGGATTCCAGAATATCGGCTCCGGTCAGATTGCGCAGGACGTACACGTCAGGCTCCGCGCCGGCCATACGGAAGGCGCGCGCCGTATCGTATTCACAGTTGGTTCCCGGGAATACCGGAATGAAGACACGCGGACGCGCAGCCAGCGGATTGCCTGTATAAATGTGCGGAGCCTCCGTGCAGAGAGAAACCTCTCCGACAGTACCCTTATCCCCGCGCACTTCCGTCGGATAAACCTTCTCCAGGCGTCCCTGATAAGCCGCAAGCACTTCGTCGAAGGAAACGAATTCTGTCCCGAGGCGGAACGTGGCGTCATCCGTCACAAGACCGAGGAATTTTCCGAAAACGTCAGCCGGTGTTCCCTTGCGGATCTCGAGGATCATGCTGCCGTAAACCGGGCGTGCTGTGAGCAGCTCGGCCGCGTTCTTGTCAAAGCGGAATCCAAGGTGGTTGCCCAGACACATTTTAACGACAGCTTCCGTTACGCCGCCGCAGGCGACGGTATAAGCGGCCTTGATCTGTCCGTTGCGGATGCCTTTCTCGACAAGTGTGAAAAGTTCCTTCATTCTCGCGAAATCATAGACTCCGTCCGCACCGATGGGAAGCTGCAGCAGGACAGCCGCATCCCCGGCTTCTTTCATCTCGGGTGTCAGGATGTCGTTCGTATTCGCTGCCGCTACGGCAAGGCTGATCAGGGTCGGCGGGACGTGCATCTCGTCAAAGGAACCGGACATGGAGTCCTTGCCGCCGATCGACGCCAGTCCAAGCTCCAGCTGCGCGCGGTAGGCGCCGAGCAGCGCCGCGAGTGGTTTGCCCCAGCTGGTCTCGCCGGTCATTCTCTCAAAATATTCCTGGAAGGTCAGATGGATCTTGTCAAGCGCTCCGCCGGCCGCGACGATGCGCGCCGCGGACTCGACGACCGCCGCCATCGCGCCGTGATAGGGGCTCCACTCCGTCAGATACGGATCAAAGCCGTAAGCCATCAGGGAAGCCGTCGTCGTTTCACCTTCGACAGGCAGTTTGCAGGCCATCGTCTGAATCGGCGTCAGCTGCGTTGCCCCGCCATACGGCGTCAGAACCGTAGACGCGCCGATCGTGGAGTCAAACATCTCGACAAGGCCCTGCTGGCTCGCGACGTTCAGATCGCTCATTACGGCGAGAACCTGCTCGCGGAAAGGCTTCCTGGTCTGCTGCTCCGGCAGGGACGGATCCGGCTGTGCCGCGGGATCCGCAACCATTGCTTTTGCATATGCGGGAGCTCCGTTCGTGCCGATGAAAGCTCTTGACAGGTCAACGATCGTCTTGCCGCGCCAGTGCATGACAAGTCTCGGTGACTCAGTCACGACCGCGACCTGCACGGCGTTCAGGTTTTCTTCCGCTGCAAGCTTGAGGAAAGCCTCGGCATCCTGCTCCGCCACAACAACAGCCATGCGCTCCTGGGATTCGGAGATCGCAAGCTCTGTTCCGTCAAGGCCGGCGTATTTCTTAGGTACAAGATCCAGATTGATATCCAGACCGTCGGCCAGCTCGCCGATCGCAACGCAGACACCGCCCGCGCCGAAGTCGTTGCAGACTTTGATCAGCGTGGAGGCCGCAGGATTGCGGAAAAGCCTCTGAATCTTACGCTCGGTCGGAGGATTGCCCTTCTGAACCTCCGCCCCGCAGGTATGAATCGATTCTTCGGTATGGACCTTGGAAGAACCGGTCGCTCCGCCGATACCGTCGCGTCCCGTATCTCCTCCGAGAAGGATAACGACGTCGCCCGGCAGCGCCTGTCCGCGCACGACATTCTTACGCGGCGCGGCAGCGATAACAGCGCCGAGCTCCATATGTTTGGCCATATAGCCGGGGTGATAAATCTCTTTGACATAACCGGTCGCAAGACCGATCTGGTTGCCGTAGGAACTGTATCCGCGGGCTGCCTGCCGTGCGAGCTTACGCTGCGGCAGCTTGCCGGGGATCGTATCGCTGACCGGTACGGTCGGATCCGCTCCGCCGGTAATACGCATTGCCTGGTAGACATAGGAACGGCCGGAGAGCGGGTCACGGATCGCGCCGCCAAGACATGTCGCGGCGCCGCCGAAAGGCTCGATCTCAGTCGGATGATTGTGCGTCTCGTTCTTAAACATCAGCAGCCATTCTTCCGTCTTGCCGTCCACGTCGACGGGAAGTACGATACTGCAGGCATTGATCTCGTCCGTCTCTTCCTGATCCGTCAGCCTGCCTTCTTTCTTGAGACGGCGCATCGCGGCAAGCGCAATGTCCATCAGACAGAGCGGCTTTTCCTCGCGGCCGAGCTCCTTGCGGGTCTTCAGATAATCCTCGTAAGAGGCTTTGACCGGCGCAAGCAGCGGGCTGCTGCCGAATTTCACATCCGTCAGAATCGTTCCGAACGTCGTATGGCGGCAGTGATCGGACCAATAGGTATCCAGCACACGGATCTCCGTCACGGTCGGATCCCTGTGCTCCGTATCTCTGTAATAATCCTGCGTGAAAAGGATGTCCGCGCTGCTCATCGCAAGTCCCATATCACTGCGGGTCTGCTCAAGCTCCTCAGCACTCATTGCGGTGAAACCGTCCAGCACCGCCACGTCGTCCGGCACGCCATACTCAGTCTTCAGCGTCTCCGGCTTATCCAGCGCGGCTTCGCGGGAATCCACACGGTTAATACAGTATTCCTTGACCGCGTTCTTCTCCTCTTCCGTCATTGTCCCTTTCAGGATATAGACCTTGGCGTAGGCGGTCTGGGGCTCTTCATGCGCGGCGAGCAGCTTGATGCACTGCATCGCGGAGTCGGAACGCTGATCGTACTGTCCCGGCAGATATTCGACAGCAAAGACAAAATCGTCCGGATCGTACGGAGCGGTCTCTTCATAGACCGTATCCACGGGAGGCTCCGACAGAATCCGCGTTACCGCACGGATATACGTATTATCCGAAATATTGTCCAGATCATAACGGTGCAGAATCCGCGCGGCCGTAAGGCCTTCAATCTGCAGGTTCTCCTTCAGATCCTGGTACAGCCCGTCCGCCTCGACGCGGAAACCTTCTTTTTTCTCGACATATACACGACGTACCGCCATTCGATTATCCTCCTTATTTTATCGCGATCCCTGAATATTGTACTGAAAAAAGCTGCCGTACGGGCAGCTTTTATAAATTACTTAGACTTTTTGGCAGACTTGTCCGCCTTCTCCTTCTTATCCTTGGTGAGGCTCTCGGATACGCCGCGGAAACGCGCCGCAAGCTTCTCGCGCCACGTGAGTTTCCTCTTGACTTCAGGCTTCTTCTCGCCCTTCTTGGCAGTATTGTAGCCAAGAATATATGCCCCGGAGATCTCCAGATGCATGTTGCGCTTCACCGGAAGAGATTCATAAACAGCCGAATCGACAAGCATCGTGACGATCTGCGGTCCGACCTTGACCTTTGCCATCGGAAGCTTGCGCGCCTTCAGATAGAACGGTATCTTCTCCGAAGCTGCCTTGGGGAAATTGGCTTCTGAAAGCTTCATTTTTTTCTTGTCAATAACATATGCCTGTACGGTCTGGCGGTTCTGGTCGATCGCCTTCTGCGCCTCGCCCTGCTTCTTCTGCAGATGTCTGCCGAGGAAAAACAGTCCGGCAACGATTGCGGCAACGACTAGAATGACGGTAAAGATAATTCCTAATGTATCCACTTTGTTCCCTCCGGTTTATATGAATTTGCGGGCTCAGCTCTCCAGCCCGAATCCTGTCCTGCTCTTGGAATCCCGCACGTTGATCTCGACCTCGTGCGAGCCGGTATACTGGTTATTGATATCAAGCGCATAGTTGACCTTAATCTGCCAGTTGTGCTCGTCCATATCCATCTTGAGCGTATTGGTCGTAACCCCCATCTCCATAACGCCGAACGGAGTCCGGTATACGGTCAGATTGCGCTTCATCGGCTGGAAATGCATCTGCCCTGCCATCTCTCCTGAACGGGAGACGAGCAGTCCGTCCTGGTCGACCTTGACCATCGCGCGCACGGGCCTGTCCTCCTGAGCAAACTGCTCCTTGTAGGAAACGATATGCTGCCCGTTTTTCTTGTAATACTTGCCGGCCGAAACGACCTCCACATCGTGGTCGTATCCGTCCTGATCCATGTACTGATGCAGTCCGCGGATCGAAATATATACGTCACGCTCCATATAACGGTTCCCTTTCCAGCGCGCTCCGGATCAGCAGACGGATCTGCTCGGAAACGGGCGTGCCCTTGTCGGCCCACAGCATCGGCCACATGCTGATCGGTGTGAAACCAGGGAAGGTATTGATCTCATTAAAGATGACCTTGCTGTCGCTCCTGCGGATGAAGAAATCGACCCTGGCCAGTCCCCATCCGTCAACAGCCTTAAAAATCTCGACCGCGTCGCGCCTGATCTCTTCTCTGACACCGTCATCGATGTCAGCCGGAATCACGGTCTGTGAATCCGCGTTCGCGTATTTTGCTTCATAATCATAGAACTCGGCGGCCGCGAGGATCTCTCCGACGTTGGAAGCCTCCGGTCCGTAATCGCCGCGGACCGCGCACTCGACCTCGCGTCCGTCTATACACTCCTCCACCAGTACACGGCGGTCCTCCGCCGCCGCTTTGAGCAGAGCGGGAACAAGTTCCTCAAGCGTATGGACCTTGGTGGTGCCGACCGAAGAACCCGCGCGCGAAGGTTTTACGAATACCGGGAATACCGGGAATTTCGCAAGAATCCTGCTGACTGCGCCTTTCGGATTCTCACGGATCTCGCGGCGTGTCAGATCCACATAATCCGCCTGGCGGATGCCCAGATGCGCAACGATCTTCTTTGTAAAGACCTTATCCATGGAAACGGCGGATGCCAGCACTCCGCATCCCGCATAGGGGATACGCGTAAGCTCGAGAAGACCCTGTACCGTCCCGTCTTCCCCGTTCAGCCCGTGCAGAACCGGAATCACGACGTCCGTCACGAGCGTCGTCTCACCCTTCGCAGAAACCGTGATCAGCGCGTTCTCGCGCATGCCGGGTCTGACCGCGACCGATACCTGATACTCGCCCCGCGGAGCCTCCGCGAGTTTTGTCAGATCTCCTTCATACAGAAACCATCTGCCGGACCGGTCTATATAAATCGGATATACAGTGTATCCGTCCGCAAGCAGCGCGTCCATAAAAGTCTGCGCTGAGACGCAGGATACTTCATGTTCCGATGATACTCCTCCAAAAAGCAGAGCAACCCTGAGGGTCTTATCCAAAACAAACACTCCTTTGCATTGATATGCCTAACTATCATACATTAAAACCGCACAAAAATCAATCCCAAATCCATAATCCGCCGGGTGTTTTTTAACAGCGGAACCTACCCGTTTTATCTTTGAAAAAAAAAGCGGAAACCTCTTGACTTTCCGTCCGGATCCTCTATAATGACCGCATCAGACAGGATAATAACGAAAGGAACCGATGGAGGGATTTACCATGAGTCTTTTCAGAACGTTCGGAAAAAGGATCGGAGTATGGCTCCGCAGCTCTGAATACGCCCGGCTCTTTCTGGACAGGAGCGATGAGACAAAGGGGCGTAAATGCCTGATCTACAACACACTGTTTGCCAATATCGCCAATATTTTCATCTCAGGGACATTCTATACGATCTTCCTGACAGTCAGCGGTATCGATATCGTCCGGGTCGGAATCATCAATTTCATCCCGTATATTGCATGGATCCTGAGCCCGCTGTCGCCAATGCTCTTTGCCCGGGTCAGAAAACGCAGAGGTCTCCTGCTGTTCAACCATATTTTCTATTACGTCTGTGTCGTCTTCGCTACAACACTGATGCCTGTCTTTGTTCACGATCCCGCAAGGCGCACGCTCTGGTTCGGAATCTTCCTGCTGCTCGGACATTCATCAAATGCCCTGCTCGGATCCGGGACGATGGCGTGGCACATCCGTTTCATTCCTGAAGGACGCGACCGCAATCTGTTCTTCTCGCTGCAGACCCTGATCAGCTCCGTTGTCGGCACGATATCTGCGCTAGGCGCTTCTGCCGCCGCGGAAGCGCTCAAAGGATCTCCCGCTCAGGACACCATCATTATCATTCTGCGCTACGCCGCCTTCGCGATCTTTGTGCTCAGCGGTCTGATGGTATACCTCATCCCTAAAGAATATCCTTATCCCAAGCCAAAGCACCGCACCACTGTCAAGGAACTGATTTCCCGCCCTGTCCATTCTTACAAATTCATCCGAATGGTCCTGATCGGAATGCTGTGGAATTTCATCTGCAATATGAACGCTTCGACCTGGGTCTATTATCTTCTGAACACAGTCGGCATACCTTACGCTTATACTTACATCGTAAGCATCATCTGTGCTCTCGGCAATATTTTCCTGCTGCACTGGTGGCGTTCCATGATCAGCCGCCATACCTGGTTCAGGATGCTTTTCATCACGATCCTCTGTACAGGTCTTCTGGAATTCCCGCTTGGGTTCACAACCGTGCGGACTATCTGGGTCTATGCCGTTGTCAGCGTGATTCAGGGGTTTGTCGCGGTCGGAACCAATCTCGTCTTTGCAAGCATGTTTTATATTAATCTCCCGAAGGAAGAGAATACCGATATCTTCATCACATTCTGGAACCTCGCGATGAATATCGGCGTCCTGCTTGGATCGATGTGCGGCACATTCCTGCTCGCACGGATGGAGGTTTTCGGACATGTCATGCTGTTCGGGCTGCCGTTCTACGGATCCCAGTTCCTCACCTGGTTCAAATGTCTGCTGCTGGCAGCACTCGCCATATTTGTACTGAAGATCACGCCGAAAATTAAGCCGGATGCCCCAGAAGATACCTGAAAGTACGCAAAAATGCCGTACCGCTCTGCGCTTTGCAGGCGGCACGGCGTTTTTTATTGTCACCGGTCTTTTTCAGCAGGTCTGTGTCTCGTTCTGATCAGCTGATCTGGGGCAGATGAGAACGGAATACCGCCAGTTCCTCATCGGTCGGGACATAATCCGTCATCGTGCCGTTGTTGTAGGCTTCATAAGCGGTCAGATCGAAGTATCCGGTACCGGTCAGTCCGAACAGGATAGTCTTCTCTTCGCCGGTCTCCTTGCACTTCAGAGCCTCGTCGATCGCGGCCTTGATCGCGTGAGAACTCTCGGGTGCAGGCAGGATGCCTTCCACACGTGCGAACATCTCCGCAGCGTCGAAAACATCCGTCTGTTTCGCGGAGACCGCACGGATCAGACCGTCATCATACAGCTGGGACAGGATCGGGCTCATGCCATGGTAACGCAGACCGCCGGCATGGTTCGCGGACGGGATGAAATCACTGCCGAGCGTATACATCTTGGCAAGCGGGCAGACTCTGCCGGTATCGGCGAAATCGTACGCATACACGCCTCTGGTGAAGCTCGGGCAGGACGCGGGCTCGACCGCGACGATATCATAGTCGGCCTCTCCGCGCAGCTTCTGACCCATGAACGGGGAGATCAGACCGCCGAGGTTGGATCCGCCGCCGGCGCAACCGATAACGACGTCCGGCTTCACGCCGTATTTGTCAAGTGCTGCCTTGGCTTCCAGACCGATTACGGACTGATGCAGCAGGACCTGGTTCAGAACGCTGCCCAGAACATAACGATAGCCCGGCTGGGTTACAGCTGCCTCAACCGCTTCGGAGATCGCGCAGCCAAGAGAACCTGTGGTTCCCGGATGCTCAGCAAGGATCTTACGGCCGATCTCGGTCGTATCGGACGGGCTCGGGGTTACATTCGCCCCGTAGGTCCGCATGACCTCACGGCGGAAAGGCTTCTGCTCATAAGAGACCTTAACCATGTAGACTTTGCAGTCCAGGCCGAAATAGGCGCAGGCCATGGAGAGCGCGGTACCCCACTGTCCGGCTCCGGTCTCGGTCGTCACGCCCTTAAGGCCTTCCTTCTTGGCGTAATAAGCCTGAGCGATCGCGGAATTCAGCTTATGGCTGCCGCTGGTATTGTTTCCTTCAAATTTGTAATAAATATGCGCGGGAGTCTGCAGCTTCTCCTCCAGGCAGTAAGCGCGGACAAGCGGTGACGGACGGTACATTTTGTAGAAATTGTAGATCTCCTCGGGGATCTCGATCTCTCTGTCGTCGTTGTTAAGCTCCTGCGCGACCAGTTCCTTACAGAAAACCGGTGTCAGCTCCTCTGCCGTTGCCGGTTTGCCCGTACCGGGATTCAGGAGAGGCGCGGGTTTATTCTTCATATCCGCGCGGACGTTGTACCATGCCTTCGGAATCTCGTTCTCTGATAAATAAATCTTGTACGGGATCTCTTTGTTAGCCATCTTCTGGGCTCCTTTCTGTACCGCCGCTGTCTTACACAGCTGCCGCGGAATACTGCCGGGACAGGAATCGGATAAAAAAAACTGTCCCAACATGAAATGCTGGGACAGGATATATTCCTGCGGTGCCACCCGGCTTGACGCTTACGCGCCCACTTATGCATACCATCATATGCAGGCTTTTGATTACGGAGAGCCGCCTCCGTCTCCCATACTTGCCTTACGGCTTTCTGTTTGCCCTCGAAAGGCCATTCGGCTCTGTATTCTGTACCGCGCTCTCACCACCGGCGGTTCTCTGTACGCAGAAGAGACAGGGCTTACTACTCTTTCTCTCAGGTTTTGTGACATTCTATCACGGGTTGGATAATCTGTCAAGTATTATTTTTAAAAATTCCGAAAAACTGTGATCTGCCTGTACAGCCTGCATTACAGTCTGGAATATCCGTAGCTGTTAACCAGAGCGTCCAGACGCTGTCTACGCTCGCAGAACGGGCATTCATTCGGCGTATATGCCTGATATCCGCCCGGGATATCGTCCCCGGAGAAAAGTCTGTCGATCTTGTATCCGTCGATCTCTTCCAGGTCGGAGAAGATCGCAGAGATCGCCGTAACCTTGCCGCCGTAATACGTTACGCACTCAATACAGCGGCGAATCGTCTTGCCGGTCGTCGCGGAAGCAAGCAAAATCAGGACGTTTTTGCCATAGACTGCAGACTCGACGTTATCACGGAAGATCATCTGGCGGTTGAAATCGATCTCCGGAGCAATAATGCTCATGGAACTGTTGGCGTTGACGGAGCGGTATCCGTTCTGGGTCAGCGCGTCTGCCAGATATGCGCCCATTACTTCCATACCGTCCATGCAGACGATCGTATCGATCTGCGTCGTCATTGAATAGTTGGACGCCATCTTCTCCGCGCACTCCTTGGCCTCCTCCTGATTGATCTTCAGCTTGCTGATATCAATATAGCAGTTGATATGGGAGTGCGTCGTCGCGAAATGTCCGGGGATGACCCGGAGCGCGATCTTTCTCGAGAACGAAGACGGAACGATGATTGCTCTGTTTTCCATATAAAAACCTCCTCCAATATTAAATTTAACGTGTCAGATGCTGCTAATGATATTATACAATATAATCCGCGATGATGCAAGAGGCTTTTATAGTTGGCTGATTATTCCGGAACTTCTACGGCCGTACAATCGTTGAACTTTGCAAAACGCGTCAATGTCCGGCCGATGGCGGTCCGGATCTCTTTCGTCAGGCGGATGCCCGGTTCAAACCAGATGTTTTTAACGCGGAGTGTGCCGCATGTATGATCAGCCGCCGCTTCAATTCTGCCGATAAACCGTTCTCCCCAAAGAACGGGCAAAGTATAATAGCCGTACTGCCGCTTGTCTGCCGGAGTATAGATTTCCCAGGAATAGCGGAAATCCCAGAGCGCCGCGATCAGCGTTTTGTCCCAGAACAACGGATCCAATGGCGCGATGAATTCCAGCCGTCTTTTCCTGTCAACCCTTTCCGCAAGGACATCCTGCATCAGAGGATCATCTTCTGAACGGTAATAAAACAGCGTTCTGATTCCTTCAACGCGGGCCGGCAGGATCGCGCCGGACGCCTCCAGCGCCGAAAACGTCTGCCTCCGCTGCTCTGCATTCATCCGGATACCCAAAAATGCCGCTGAATTCTTGTCCCAAGGCAAACCGACTGCGCCGATCCGCCGCAGGACCCGCCAGCACAGAAACGCATCCTCGTCTTCACAGGGAAAAGCCGCCGACAGTAATGCCGGATCGAGATAACGCTCGGCCAGGTCATAGAATTTGCGGGATCCGTTTTTATGGTGGATCACGAGAGTTCCGTCCGTATAAAGCTGCTCAAGCACAGAACGTGCCGCCTTTGATTTCGTATGCCAGTTCCCGCTCCAGTGCATGGAAGAATACCAGAAAACCTCTCCGTCAAGCGGGAGCGTATCGCTGGAGACAGGACCGTTTGACCGGATATAGGAGATTGCTTCGCGCTCCAGTTCAGCCAATTCGGGAAAATTTGCGGCATGGCTGCGGCTGTTCTCCCTGTATCCGGAAAAATACGGCCAGTCCTTGGCCGGCCAGATAGAGAGCTCCTTATCTGCGTAATCCACCAGAAGGCGATCCCGGTACAACAGCTCCGCCAGCATGGACTTCTGAAAACCCTTTACGCGGGATTGGAGAGTCAGTTCCGCATTTTTCCCGCATACATCGACCGGATCATACTGGATACATCCCGCCTGTTGTACATAGTCATAAGCCCCTGCCTTGCCGGCGAAACGATAGCTGCCCAGCAATCCCTGTTTGGCGAGAATGAACTGCCGTGCCTGTGTTTTTGTCAGTTCTGTCATTTGTATAAACCACCGCCGGGGTACAGTATCAGATATGGCGTCTGCGCAGTCTTTTCATCACATCTGACTGCCGGCCGAATTGATCATGCAGTTCCCGATAGATATCATATAACTCATCATAGACGGCCTCATTCTCCGCACCCGGCTCGACCGTTTCCCGAACCGGAGCTTTCATGGCTTCGGAAGCATCGGTCAGGCTGTCGTATCCTCCGCCGGCAGAACCCGCTGCCGCCGCCCCGTACATCGCGGCGCCAAGCGCGGAACCGCTCGCTGCGTCCAGAATGTGGACGGGCTGATGCAGCACGTCCGCATAGATCTGCATCGCCATCCGGTTTTTACGGCTGATACCGCCTGTTACGCGGATCTCCTCGACCGGCACACCGCTCGCGGCAAAATTGTCATTGATCATGCGGGTTCCGTAGGCTGTTGCCTCGATCTCCGCCCGGTAGATCTCCTCCGCCCGGGTATGCAGCGTCAGGCCCATGATCAGGCCGGAAAGGCTCGCGTCATTCAGAATCGAACGGTTGCCGTTCAGCCAGTCAAGCGCCACAAGACCGCTCTCACCGGGCCTTAGCTGTTCAGCTTTCTCCGTCAGCAGCTGATGTATCGTAATGCCGCGTGCCGCAGCTTCCTGCACGTATCTGCCGGGGACAAGATTATCCGTGACCCAGGCAAAACTGTCCCCGACTGCGCTCTGCCCGGCTTCATATCCATAAAAACCCGGGATAAAACCGTCAACCGCTGTCCCGAAAGTCCCCGGAACCGCGGCTTTCCGGTCGGAGATCAGCATGTGGCAGCTCGACGTTCCCATTGTGATGACCATCTGTCCCGCACGGTTCAGTCCTGCGGCCGGCACTGCTGCATGTGCATCGATACCGGCAGCCGCGACCGGAGTGCCTGCCGCCAGTCCGAGCCATTCCGCCGCCTGCTCGGTCAGCTTTCCTGCACAGGAAAAAGCCGGCAGCACATCCGGAATTTTCTCTTCTATGACGCCGGCTAGCACGTGATCTGCAGCCGCGTAGAAATCATGGTCCGGCGCGGGAGCCATTCCTCCGCGCAGATATTTATAGCCGGCAGCTGTCGCGTTCAAGCCTTTCGTACCGCAGAGTTTCCGCACAATCCAGTCTCCGGCTTCCATGATGCAGTCTGCCGCGTCCACCACTTCCGGCGCTTCGGCAGCAGTCTGCCAAATCTTGGGAACAGCCCACTCGCTGGAGATCCGTCTCCCGTAGTATGGCAGCCACAGCTCTCCGCGGACTTTCGCCGTTTCCGTCAGACGGTCCGCATAAGCCGCCCCGGCGTGATGTTTCCACAGTTTGGGCCAGGCATGTGGATTGCCGGACCATTTTTCGGTCAGGCACAATGCGTCCCCGGCCTTGTCAACCGGAAGCAGCGTACTGCAGGTGAAATCCACTCCGATCCCGATGATCTGTCCGGGACGGATCTTCGTTTCCGAAACGGCTTTCCGCACGGCTTCGGCCATGCAGTCAAGCCAGTCCTGCGGATGCTCAAGCGCCCAGTCCGGGCCCGGCAGATCCCGATTACTTTCCCCGGCTGTATCTACCGGCAGGGCATGGTCAATTACGCCGTGCGGATATTCAGAGACTGCTGAACCGGCTGTTCTTCCGTCCTTTGTATCGATCAGCACTGCACGAACCGAAAGCGTCCCGAAATCAAGTCCCAGTGCATATCGGCGATTCTGTTCCATCGTTTAGCTCCGTCCCCGTCATCTACTGTTTATAGGGTATCTGTCCCTGTCTCAAAAGCTGTCCACGGCACTGCGACCGGCTTCTTCTCTACAACAATCTCATAAATATGGCGCAGCAGCGGGAAATCCTCTGCCCGCAGCTCGCCCCGCTCGATCTTTTTCTGTACAGCACGGGCGGAACGCTCCGTGATGACGATGGATTCCAGCGTGATGCCCGCAAGTTCCTCGAGCGCCTGGTCCATTGTCATTCCCCGTCCAAGAAGTGTCCCTATCTTGCGCGTCCTGCCGCCGTAAACCGTCACATACAGATCTCCGATTCCAAGCATCAGGCTATCCTCACGCGCGCCCATATAATCGAGCAGCTTTTTCATTTCTTTCGCACTCTGACCGAAAAGCGCCGCCTGCGAATTGAAATGCAGTGCTCCGATTTTACCGTCCCTGCGCTCAGCAAGCCCGACCGCAAGTGTCACCGCCAGCGCATAGGCGTTTTTCATCGCGACGGAAGCCTCAACACCGATCACGTCATCCGAAATGCTGACGTGATAATAGTCAGTCTCAAAGAGCGACCGGATCCACGCGAGCAGCTTCAGATCCTTGCCGCAGAAAGTCACCTCTGTATCGTCGTGATCTGCAAGTTCATAACTCGTACACGGTCCGCCGACCGCGTTCAGCTTCAGCCCGCGGCAGCCGGATTTCTGCTCGAAAATCTCCGGATACACATGCAGATTACCTTCTGCGTCGTCCTGCATGCCTTTGGTCACCGTCAGGATCGGAAGCTCAGGATCCACGGTCTTCAGCACGTTTTCACAGAACCAGTCGATGCCGAAAGAACTGACCCCGCCGACCATCAGATCTGCGCCGCGGAGCGCCTCGTCCATCTCTTCGAACTGATAATATCTGTAGCTCTCCGGCAGCTTTCTCTTCAGTGTCAGATGCTCACCTGTCCGC
>JAEEGL010813096.1_pt1 | contig 14176 bp, 9 predicted proteins | sample 9134231 | NCBI WGS metagenome assembly JAEEGL01 (sample SAMN16246548, study PRJNA631951) | gut metagenome | biome: gut microbiome; feature: rumen; material: fiber-attached | host: Bos | place: Iran: Karaj | collected 2018-10 | reverse complement strand
CGCGCAAGGGCAATACGATCACTACTTCCACGGTCAATGCCGGTATCCTGGTCAAGATCACCACGACGCTCATTGACGGTCCGGATGACGTGTATGTGGCGCTCACCGGAGATCAGGTCGTGCTGACCAATATCCGGATCGAAGGATGAGCGGCAGGGATGTGCCGGCAGAGGCACGGGGGTTACTGCATTGAAGTATCTTAAGATCACCGAGGACAATCTGGAGGAGTACGCGGCTCTTCTGCCTCCCGATATGGCGGAGTGCATCGGACGGGAATACTGCCGGGCGGTCACTCTGGCGGAGGCCGGGGAGGACGGACCGGTCCTCGTATATGAACTGAAGAATGCCGACGAGGAAGAGGAGGACACAGCAGCGGAACTGCTGTGGATGCATTTTGCCGGAGTCAAAGAGGCGGAGGCGCTGCTGGAAGCCTACCGGGAAGCAGCCGCGGAGGAGGAAGTGGCCCGCACGTCTTATGAATTCACCGAATATGATGAGGATCTGAAGGAGGCGCTGACGGCAGCCGGGTTTACAGCATACGAACGGGAGAGCAGGGATCTTGTGGTGAGTCTGGAAGAACTCGCAGCCCACCCTGTCGCCAAAGGACGCGAGCCGTCGTATATCGCGGGTCTGGAGGAACTCATGGTGCGGCAGTACCGCCGGGGGATCATGGACTGCCTCTTCCATAAGAGGAAAGGCGTCTATGAGGATCTGGCATCGCTCCCCATGAGCTTTTTTGACGAACAGGTCTCCAGCTGTGTCATGGCGGACGGCAGAACGAACGGTTTCCTGCTGGTCCACGCCCTGCCCTCCGGGCAGCTCGTCGTAGGTTATATGTGCGCATTTGAACCGGATATGAAACTCAACCTGGCGATGATGATCCGGCGCTCCATTCAAGCGGCAGCCTCGAAATACCCGGCGGATACCCGGGTCATCCTGCGCAGGCATAATGAAGCAACGGCCAATCTGACAGCCAAGCTCTTCCCGAAAAAAACAGGTGCGACGGCACTGGCGGGGGAGAGAGAGGAGGAATAAACAATGCTCATCGATTTCAGCCGGATGTCCTATCTGAACACGGGGACGGTCATCATGGACTGTGCGGCGGTCTTCCTGCTCATCGGTATGATCGTCCACACTTCCCATTACCGCAGACGCGGCAGCGCGGCGGACCGGATCTTTTACGGGCTGCTCATCGTCAATATCATCGCGGCGCTGGCGGACGGAATGAACTACTCCCTGGAGAGAAGTCCGCACCCTGCGGCGGCGGATCTGATCATCGCCGGAGATACGGTGTTCACCATGGCGTTTGAGACCTTATGCTTCATGCTGGTCCTGTTTCTTGATGTGCGGGCGTACGGGTTTTCCCAGGAACGGCGGCGCAAATGGAATCTGTATGCTCTGCCGTTTGTGATCACCATACCGGTCATTCTGGGCAATGTCTTTTTCGGGTATCTCTTTACGATCGAACCGGGCACGATCTATCAATACGGCGGATACTATAATCTGATCTTTGTCGCGCCCGCGATCTATACGGTATTGGCCGTCATCCTCATCGCCAGGATCGACAGGCATCTGGTGCCGATGTTTCTCCTGATGCTGATCGTCAGAGTCTACGGCGGCAACTTCGCGCGGGGAATCTCCTCCACACCCGTTGTCTTTGCCGTGGGTCTGGCCTATGTCCATATCCATATGATGAATCATACCTTTTATGAAGAGGAGGTGCGGCCATGATCCTGGCGGAACGATCGGCTGTGACCGTGTATTCTGATGTAATGGCCTTTCTCATAATGCTGGGTCTTGTATGTCTGTCGAGCCGGCTGAGGAAGCGGGAGACAACGGGAGAAAAGCTTTATTTCGTCCTGTGTCTGGCGGTCATGGTCGATGCCGTATGCAGCAGCATCTGCTACGCGTTGCACGAGCAGCCTTTCGGCGCGACGGCCGAGCTGATCTTCAAGACGATCCTGGAGATGTCCATGCTGGTACTCGCCTATTACTGGCTTCTTTATGTTGACTTCAAACTCTTCGGCAGCAAGGATCATCTCATCCGCAGGCTGGGGGTCCTGTTTGTCCCCATTCTGGCCGGCGCCGTGGCATTGGTGATCAACCTGTTCACAGGCATCGTCTTCACGATCGGTCCGGATAATCATTACGTGCCCACGGTGCTGTATCATGTGCTCGAAGGACTGGAGTATTACTATTTTCTCCTGTCCCTGATCCTGTATGTACAGAGCCGCATGGAGGGCAGGCAGGTGCATTTCTTCCATATCGCACCGGTCCTTTTGCCGACGATCGCGGGTACGCTCATCAATATCTTTACGCCGTATTCCGCCGCGGCATTGGGGTTTTCCATCGCGCTGATCTTCATGTATTTTTCGATGATCGACGCCTGGCGATTTGACGATACCGAGACGGGATTATACAATAAGGAATATCTCTCCTATGTGATCGCAATGGTCCAGGACGGCCGCAGGGAATGCCGCAATGTCCTGACCTTTGAGACGAAGAGCAATCCGGAGGCACTGGCGGAGATCCTCAAGCGGGATGCGCCGAGGGACGGCGAACTCATTCACACCGGAGAGGGACGGTTCGTGCTCCTGCTGGAGCAGGGCGAGAAATCGGCACTGAAGCTCCTGCAGACGCTCATAGAGGAAGCGGCGGCGGAGTATGACGAGGCGCACAAGGGACAGGAGATCGCGCTCACGCAGACCTGCCGGATGCGCCGCAAGGGAGAAGACACGGCGGCTCTCATTGCTGCCTGTCGATAGAGAAAACTGTCAACAGAAAGGAGAATGAAGAAATGTGGAATCGTGCAGAATTGAAGGCTAAGGGGAAGGAAGCATTCAAAAGAAACTATTGGCCGAGCGTGCTGGTAGCGCTCATCCTCGGACTTATCGCGGGAGGCAGCGGCGGGAGCGCCGGCGGTTCGAGCAGCTCCGCGACCATGAACAATCTGCAGGGCAGCGAGGATTTTGTGGCCATTATGCTGATCGTCCTGGCAGCTATAGCCATGGTACTGGTCATTATCTGCCTGCTTGACATCTTTCTTTTCAATCCGCTCAAGGTCGGCTGCTACAGTTTCTTCCTGAAGAACAGCGATGAAAACGCGGATCTCAACGAGCTGAGTGCCGGCTTCAAGCCCAACTGGCTCAACGTGGTCATCACGCTCTTTTTGCGTAATCTCTTCCTGGCCCTCTGGGCCTGCCTCTTCCTGATCCCCGGGATCATTAAGGCGTATTCCTACCGTCTGGTTCCTTACATTCTGGCGGAGAATCCGGACATGAAGCCGATGGAGGCCATCACGCTCTCCCGTAACATGATGAACGGTCACAAGATGAACACCTTTATCCTGGATCTCTCCTTCTTCGGATGGGGTCTGCTGACGGTGTGCACCTGCGGGATCCTGGGTATCTTCTATGTGAATCCCTACTATCAAGCCACGGATGCGGAGCTCTACAAGGCCATCAAGGCCGGTTATGCGCAGCAGGGAAATACGGTTGCGTAAAGCATGATCGATCCCCCGCCGTTCAGCGGCGGGGGATTCTTTTGCCTGCAGGGATATGACGCCGGCGGCATCTGTGAGGAGGATATATGATCCGGACAATAGAGATCGCGGATATGCATGCGCTGTTTGAAATGATGTCGGAACAGGAATACCGGCCGGATCTTAAGCGCTATCGGAATCTGTTTGTCTATCGCGGCCAGCCGGATGCATCCTATCGGATCGTCACCAGTCTGCAGCGGACCTGCAAGGGTCTGAAAAAGGAACTGGAATTCAGTATCCTGTCGAATTTCACCAAATACGCCGCGCTGGAAGAACCTACCGTGGAACGCAGCGTATGGCACCAGCTGATCCTGGGGCAGCATCACGGCCTGCCGACGAGGCTGCTGGACTGGTCCTATTCTCCGCTCATCGCCACGCATTTTGCGCTCACGGAGGATAATCTCTGCGAGATGGATCAGCATGATTGCGTGGTGTGGCGCATGGATGTGAACGAACTGCACCGGATGCTGCCCGAGCGCTACCGCGCCGTGGAGAAGAAGAGCCGCACGACGGTCTTTTCCGTGGAGACGCTTCAGGAAGCCTGCGGGAGTCTGGAACAGTATGATGCGGATATGGCGGGCAAGGCCATGGTGGTGATCGAACCGCCTTCCGTGGATCCCAGGATCGCCAATCAGTATTCCTTTTTTTCGGTCATTCCGGACGATATGACCGATATCGAGGGATTTCTCGATTCTTCCACCGATCAGACCGTGCGATATCTTATCAGGAAGGAGCTGCGCTGGCAGATCCGGGATTTCCTCGATCATCAGAATATCAACGAGCGTCTGCTCTATCCCGGTCTGGACGGCATCGCCAGATGGCTCGGAAGACATTACTATGTGATGTGATAGGGAACGGAACAGACGGATACGCTTTAAGTGAAATACTCCGGGTGATCTTTGAAATGTGCGATCATCTCACTGGTGAGACTGGCGGTGCGCACAGGCGGTTCAATCCCGTTCCTTTCGTGCCACGCGGCCTCGGAGAGCTCCGACGGATCCCGGACAATGGTATCATCTCCGTCCACATCGCAGTAAAATCCCACCAACAGAGCACCGTCAAAGCCCCAGGGCTGGGACTTGTAGTATCGGATATTCTTCACATGCAGCCCGACTTCCTCCATCACTTCACGACGCACGGTATCTTCGAGCGTCTCCCCGATCTCGCAATAGCCCGCCACAAGGGACAGACCGCGGTAGACACGGCCGCCGGTATTATAGACGCTGGACTGATGCCCGGGGGAGTAACGGGAGAGGATGATCCTGTCTCCGTTTGTCACGCCGATGATGACGGCGGGATTGATACGCGGGTAACTGACCAGACCGCAGGACGGGCAGCGCAGGGCGCGTTCTTTTTTGTCCGGTACGAGCGGTGTCCCGCAGGCTCCGCAGAAGCGGTGATAGCGGTACCATCCGCGCAGATGCCACGCCGTGGCGCCGGCAAAGCACAGTTCCTGCGGCTGTCCTCTGCGCAGCAGCCTCGTGGTGAGCTTTGTAAATCCGGGCAGCACGGGTTCCCCGCCGGCGGTGTCGAGAAACACCGCGGTATCATCGATCCGGAAGAGATAGCGCAGGGAGGAGATCCGTCCGGGTTCCTGCTGCAGATAATCCAGCACGCGCGGGAAGACGAGCTTCGGCGTCACGGGGTATTCATCCGTGACCGGACGGTCCGGCACATGGCCCGTGTCGTCAAAGACGCGCACGAAGAACTCCGCCCCTTTTTCGGCGAACGCGAACACCACGTCGTCGTCCTGCGGCGGCGCGGGGTGGTAGGCATTATTCAGAAAACCCGGTGCGATATCCTGCAGCATACGGATATTATACCATGAGACGGTTGCATTTTGGACGCGGATTTCGTAGAATATCTTGTTAACTATCGTCAATACCTACAAAGAGAGGCAGGCATTATGTATTCCAAAGTCAGCACGGACCTGAATTTTGTCGAGCGGGAGAAGCAGATCGAGCGCTTCTGGAAGGAGGAGGACATCTTCGGAGAGTCCATCCGCATCCGCGAAGGCAGTCCCATGTACATGTTCTATGACGGGCCGCCGACGGCCAACGGCAAGCCGCATATCGGTCATGTGCTGACCCGCGCCATCAAGGATATGATCCCCCGCTACCGCACCATGAAGGGCTATGATGTCCCCCGCAAGGCCGGCTGGGACACGCACGGACTGCCGGTTGAACTCGAGGTGGAGGAGGCGCTCGGGATCGAGGGCAAGGACCAGATCGAGGCCTACGGGATCGAGCCGTTCATAAAGAAGTGCAAGGAGAGCGTCTGGAAGTACAAGGGCATGTGGGAGGATTTCTCCGGCACCGTCGGCTTCTGGGCGGATATGGACAACCCCTATATCACCTACGATGATGATTTCATCGAGTCCGAGTGGTGGGCATTAAAGGAGATCTGGGACAAGGGCCTGCTCTATAAGGGCTTCAAGGTCGTCCCCTACTGCCCGCGCTGCGGGACACCGCTGTCCTCCCATGAGGTGGCACAGGGCTACAAGGTCCTGAAGGAACGCTCCGCGGTGGTGCGGTTTAAGGCAAAGGGAGAGGACGCGTATTTCCTCGCCTGGACGACGACGCCCTGGACGCTGCCCTCCAATGTCGCGCTGTGCGTGAACCCGGAGGAAACCTATATCAAGGCGAAAGCGGCGGACGGCAATGTTTATTATCTGGCACAGGCGCTGGCGGATACCGTTCTGGGACCGCTTAAGAAGGACGAAGCGGAGGGTCCCGCGTTCGAGGTTCTTGAGACCTTCACCGGCAGGGAACTGGAGCACCGGGAATACGAGCCGCTCTATGAATGCGCTGCGGAGGAAGCGGAGAAACAGCATAAGAAGGCGTTCTTCGTCGTATGCGACAGCTACGTCACCATGACCGACGGTACCGGTATCGTCCATATCGCGCCGGCCTTCGGTGAGGATGACGCACAGGTGGGCCGCAAGTATGATCTGCCGCTCGTGCAGATGGTCGATGAGCAGGGCAAACTCCTGCCCGAGACGCCCTTCGGCGGAATGCGATGCAAGCCGACCGAGAAGGAGATGCAGGAGGGCGCCGTGAGCGCCGATCCGGAGGTGCTGAAGGACCTCGACAAGCGCGGCCTCCTCATGGCGGCGCCGAAGTTTGAGCACGATTATCCGCACTGCTGGCGCTGCGGCACGCCGCTCATCTATTATGCCCGCAGCTCCTGGTTCATCAAAGTCACGGCGGTCAGGGACGATCTCATCCGCAATAACAAAGAGATCAACTGGGTCCCGAAGAATATCGGAGAGGGCCGTTTCGGCGACTGGCTCGAGAATATCCAGGACTGGGGGATTTCCCGCAACCGTTACTGGGGCACGCCGCTCAATATCTGGGAGTGCCCGGACTGCGGCAATCAGACCGCTGTCGGCAGCAGAAAGGAGCTTGCGGAGAAGACCGGCGATCCGGCGGCGGAGACCACGGAACTCCACAGACCCTACATCGACCGCTATGTCATCAAATGCGACAAGTGCGGCAGCGACATGAAGCGTGTGCCGGAGGTCATCGACTGCTGGTTCGATTCCGGCGCCATGCCGTTCGCACAGCTGCATTATCCTTTTGAGAATAAGGAGCTCTTCGAGAAGCAGTTCCCGGCGCAGTTCATCTCCGAGGCGGTGGACCAGACCCGCGGATGGTTCTATTCCCTGCATGCCGAGGCGACGCTCCTCTTTAACAAGCCGGCCTTTAAGAATGTCATCGTCCTGGGACTCGTGCAGGACGAGAACGGACAGAAGATGTCCAAATCCAAGGGAAATGCGGTGGATCCTTTTGAGGCACTCGAGACCTACGGCGCCGATGCGATCCGCTGGTACTTCTATACCAATTCCGCCCCCTGGCTGCCCAGCCGCTTTTCCGGCAAGGCGGTGCAGGAAGGGCAGCGCGGCTTCCTGGGAACCCTGTGGAACACGTACGCGTTCTTCGTCCTCTATGCCAACATCGACGGCTTTGATGCGGCGAAGTATGCGCTGGAAAAGGACAAGCTTGGCCGGATGGACCGGTGGATCCTGTCCCGTCTCCATTCGACGGTTGCCGGCGCCGATGAGGATCTGGATAATTACCGGATCCCCGAGGCGGCCAAGAAGCTCGCGGGCTTTGTGGACGACCTCTCCAACTGGTATGTAAGACGCAGCAGGGAGCGTTTCTGGGCGCCCGGCATGGAGCAGGACAAGATCAACGCCTATATGACCCTGTGGACCTGCCTCACGGAGATCTCCAAGGCGGCGGCACCGATGGTCCCGTTCATGACGGAGGAGATCTACCGCAATCTTGTATGCTCAAGCTTCCCCGGGGCACCTGCCTCGATCCATCTGTGCGATTATCCCGCGGCGGACCGGTCGATGATCGATCCCGCGCTGGAGGCCGTCATGGACCGCGTACGCGATATCAAGGTCCTGGGCAGCGCCTGCCGCAATGCCGCGTCGATCAAGAACCGCCAGCCGATCGCGAAGATGTATGTGCGCATGTCCGGGGAGGACGGCGCGGCCATCCGTCAGGATGCCGAGGCGCAGGAGATCCTGAAGGACGAGCTCAATGTAAAGGATCTCGTCTTTGCGGACGATGTGCGCGAATACACCAGCTATTCCTTCAAGCCGCAGCTTAAGACCGTCGGACCGAAATACGGCAAGCTCGTGGGAGCCATCGGCGCGGCGCTGAAGGAACTGGACGGCAATGCCGCCATGGATACCCTGAACAGTGCGGGGACGCTGGATCTTACGGTGAACGGAGAGAGCGTGCAGCTGACAAAAGAGGATCTCCTCATCGAGATGACGCACAAGGAAGGCTATATCTCCTCCGAGGATCACGGGATCACGGTGGTGCTGGATACCAATCTCACGCAGGAACTTGTGGAGGAGGGTGTCGTCAACGAGGTCATCAGCAAGCTGCAGAACATGCGCAAGGATTCCGGTTTTGAGGTGATGGACAGGATCCGGGTGTCGGTCACGGGGAGTGAACGGATCGCCGGGATCGTGCGGACCCATGAGGCGCCCATCGCGGCCAAGGTGCTGGCGGATGCCGTGAACTATGACGATCCGCTGCCCGGAGCAAAGGAATGGGATTTCGGCGACGACAAAGTGAGCCTGGGCGTACAGCGCGTGTAACGGATGAGACTCCCTGCGGGTTTGCCCGCAGGGAGTTTTTATGTTAAAATATATAGTTGATACGCCGGCGGGTGACCGGCCAACAACGCAGGAGGATCTCAAGATGAAAGAAAAGAACGCGACGAAGACGGATATCGTGACCAAGAGAGATGAATTTGACAAGGAACTCTTCAAGCGCAGCGTCCTGTACAATGTCAAGACGCTTTTCCGCAAGACCATCGAGGAGGCGACCGCCCAGCAGATCTTCCAGGCGGTATCCTATGCCCTCAAGGATCAGATCATCGATATGTGGATGACCTCGCAGCGTGCTTCCATCGAGCAGGATGCCAAGATCGTTTACTACATGTCCATGGAATTCCTGATGGGCCGTGCACTCGGCAATGACCTCATCAACATGCGCGCCTACAAAGCCGTGCGTGAGGCGCTGGATGAGCTGGGTGTGGACATCAATCTGGTGGAGGATCAGGAACCCGATCCGGCGCTCGGCAACGGCGGCCTCGGACGTCTCGCCGCCTGCTTCCTGGATTCCCTGGCCACCCTGAATTACATGGCCTACGGCTGCGGGATCCGTTACCGCTACGGCATGTTCCGCCAGAAGATCGTGGACGGCTATCAGGTTGAGAAGCCCGATAACTGGCTGGATAACGGCAATCCGTTCGAACTGCCCCGTCCCGAGTATGCCAAGGAAGTGCGCTTCGGCGGCTATGTCAATTCCCATACGGACGAGAACGGCCGGATCATCTTTGAGCACAAGGGCTATCAGGCCGTCAAGGCGGTCCCGTATGATCTGCCCATCGTCGGTTACGGCAACGGCTTTGTGGCGACCCTCAGGATCTGGGATGCCCAGCCGCAGGAACGTTTCCATCTGGATTCCTTTGACAAGGGCGACTATCAGAAAGCCGTGGAGGAAGCAAACCTCGCCAGCCAGCTCTGCGATGTGCTTTATCCCAATGACAATCATGTCTCCGGCAAGGAACTGCGTCTCAAGCAGCAGTACTTCTTCATCTCTGCTTCCGTACAGGAGGCACTGGAACGGTATCTGCGCCACCACAAGGATATCCGCAAGTTCTATGAGAAGAATGTCTTCCAGCTCAACGACACGCACCCGACGGTGGCCGTGGCGGAACTGATGCGCGTCCTCATGGACGAATACGGACTCAACTGGGATGAGGCGTGGAAGATCACGACGAAGACCTGCTGCTATACCAATCACACGATCATGGCGGAAGCGCTCGAGAAGTGGCCGATCGATCTCTTCCAGCGGCTGCTTCCCCGTATCTATCAGATCGTGGACGAGATCAACCGCCGCTTCGTGGATCAGATCATGAAGAAGTATCAGGCCATCCCGTCCATGGATGTGTCCGACAAGATCCGCAAGATGGCCATCCTCTATGACAATCAGGTCAAGATGGCGCACCTGGCGATCGCCGGCAGCTATTCCGTCAACGGTGTGGCGGCACTCCATACCGAGATCCTGAAGAAGCAGGAGCTGAAGGACTTCTACGAGATGATGCCGGAGAAATTCAACAACAAGACCAACGGCATCACGCAGCGCCGCTTCCTGGCGCACGGCAACGAGCTGCTCGCCGACTGGATCACGGATAAGATCGGTGACGGCTGGATCACGGACCTGCCGCAGCTTGCGAAACTCAAAGAGCTCGCGGATGACCGCACCGCACAGAAGGAGTTCATGGAGATCAAGCGCAAGAACAAGAAGCGCCTGGCGAAGTATATCAAACTCCACAACGGCATCGAGGTGGATCCCGATTCCATCTTTGATGTGCAGGTCAAGCGTCTCCATGAGTACAAGAGGCAGCTGCTGAACATCCTGCATGTGATCCACATCTACGATCTGATCAAGGATCACCCCGGGACCGACTATTATCCGAAGACCTTTATCTTCGGTGCCAAGGCGGCCGCCGGCTACGCCAATGCGAAGCTCACGATCAAACTCATCAACAGCGTCGCGGATGTGGTGAACAACGATCCTGCCGTGAATGACAAGCTGCGCGTGGTCTTCATCGAGGATTACCGCGTGTCCAACGCGGAGATCATCTTTGCCGCAGCGGATGTCTCGGAGCAGATCTCCACAGCTTCCAAGGAGGCGAGCGGCACCGGCAACATGAAGATGATGCTGAACGGCGCGGTCACGATCGGTACGCTGGACGGTGCCAATGTCGAGATCGTCAAGGAAGTCGGCGAGGAGAATGCCTTCATCTTCGGCCTCACCTCGGATCAGGTCATCAGCTATGAGAGGAACGGCGGCTACAATCCGGAGGAAATCTACCGCATGAATCCCAATGTGCACCGGATCCTTGACCAGCTGGTGGACGGCACTTTCTCCGGCGGGGATACGGAACTCTTCCGGCCGCTGTACAATTCCCTGCTCAATACCCAGAATTCCTCCCGTGCGGACACCTATTTCATCCTCAAGGATTTTGAGGCCTATGCGGAAGCACAGCAGGAGGTCTCCATCGCCTACAAGGACAAGAAGCGCTGGGCGAAGATGGCTATGCTCAACACCGCCTGCTCCGGCAAGTTCTCCTCGGACCGCACGATCCAGGAGTATGTCGATGAGATCTGGCATCTGGATAAGGTAAAGGTATAAGGGACTATGTCGGCGATCAGTGTAACGAAGGGCGGCGCGTATCTCGTAGACGGCTACCTCCCGGTGGAGGACGGACCGGAGGCGGAACAGATCATCACCGGCCGTACCGGAGCTCCGGCGGATAAGGAACATGCAAGGAAGGGCACCATCGCCTGGAGCATCCTGTCCGCACACAATACGAACGAGGCAGAGGATAAGGAAGAGGCGCTGAAGATCCGCTTCGATAAGCTGACTTCCCATGATATCACCTTTGTCGGGATCATTCAGACGGCCCGCGCTTCGGGACTTGAGCGCTTTCCGATGCCCTATGTGCTCACCAACTGCCATAATTCCCTGTGCGCGGTCGGCGGGACCATCAACGAGGACGATCATGTCTTCGGGCTCTCGGCGGCGAAGAAATACGGCGGGATCTACGTGCCGCCGCATCAGGCTGTCATCCATCAGTTTGCGAGGGAGATGCTCGCCACCTGCGGCGGCATGATCCTGGGCAGCGATTCCCACACCCGCTACGGCGCGCTGGGCACCATGGCGGTCGGCGAGGGCGGTCCGGAGCTCGTGAAGCAGCTCCTGAAACAGACGTGGGATATCCGCTATCCGGAGGTCGTGGCCATTTATCTCGACGGCGAGCCCGTGCCGGGGGTCGGTCCGCAGGATGTGGCGCTCGCCATCATCGGCGAGGTGTTCGCCTCCGGTTATGTCAAGAATAAGGTCATGGAATTCGTCGGACCGGGTGTGGAGAAGCTCTCCGCGGACTTCCGGATCGGCATCGATGTCATGACCACCGAGACCACCTGCCTCTCCTCGATCTGGCAGACGGATGATGAGATCCGCGATTTCTACGAGCTGCACGGCAGAGCGGGAGATTACAGGGAACTGCGTCCCGGGGAGGTCGCATATTACGACGGACTGGTACGCGTGGATCTTTCGGCTGTGAGACCCATGATCGCCATGCCGTTCCATCCCAGCAACACCTACACCATCGAGGAACTTAATGCCAATCTCGATGATATCCTGGCGGACACGGAGAAACGTGCACGGGTCAGTTTCGGCGAGAACGTCGCTTTTTCTCTCAGGGATAAGGTCATCGACGGAAAATTCCGCGTGGATCAGGGGATCATCGCCGGCTGCGCGGGCGGCGGCTTTGAAAACATCTGCGCGGCTGCGGATATCCTCGCCGGCCACGATATCGGCCACGACGCCTTTACTCTGTCGGTTTATCCCGCCTCCACACCGATCTACATGGAACTGTTAAAGAACGGCGTGGCAGCGACCGTGCTCGAGACCGGCGCGATCTTAAAGACCGCGTTCTGCGGTCCCTGCTTCGGGGCCGGGGATACGCCCGCCAACAACGCGTTTTCGATCCGCCATTCCACACGCAATTTCCCCAACCGGGAGGGCAGCAAGATCCAGAACGGCCAGATCGCCTCGGTGGCGCTCATGGATGCGCGTTCGATCGCGGCCACGGCAGCCAGTCACGGTTTCCTGACGCCGGCCACTGAGGTTGCGGATGTGATCACGAAGAGGCAGTATCATTTCGATTCGCAGATCTATAAGAACCGTGTCTTTGATTCGCACGGACAGGCGGATCCGGACGCGGAGCTGGTACTCGGTCCCAATATCAAAGACTGGCCCGCCATGGTGGCACTCACCGACAACCTGCTCCTTAAGGTCGTATCCGAGATCCACGATCCGGTGACGACGACTGATGAACTGATCCCCTCCGGGGAGACCAGTTCCTACCGCTCCAACCCGCTGGGACTCGCGGAGTTTACGCTCTCCCGCAAGGATCCGGCATATGTGGGGCGCGCCAAAGAAGTCTATGCCGCGGAGAAGCAGCGCAGGGACGGAACGGCGCTCGAAGAAACAGAGGAGACGCTGCGGGAGGTCCTGCCGGTGATCCGCGCGCAGTTTCCGGAGATCTCATCCGCTGACACGGGGATCGGCTCCGTGATCTTTGCCGTAAAGCCCGGCGACGGTTCCGCCCGTGAACAAGCAGCCTCCTGTCAGAAGGTTCTCGGAGGCTGGGCGAATATCGCGCATGAATATGCCACGAAGCGGTACCGCTCCAATCTGATCAACTGGGGCATGCTTCCCTTCGTGATCCCGGAGGGCGAACTGCCTTTTGCCAATCTGGACTGGATCTTTGTACCCGGCATCCGGCGTGCGGTGGAGGACGGACAGGAAGAGATCGCGGCTTATGCGGTCAGAAACGGCGCGTTGACCTCCTTTACACTGCGGCTGGGTGATCTCACGGATGAAGAACGAAAGATCATCCTGGAAGGATGTCTCATCAACTATAACAGGGCGCTGCTGCAGGCCGCAAAATGAAGAGAAGTCTTTCCGTTGCACTCTGTGCCGCCCTCGTGATCGCGGCGGCAGGCTGCGGGAAAGCATCTCCTGCAGGGACTGAGGAATATGAGGCGCAGACCGCGCTGGCCGATACGGACGGTGTCACCCCGGAAAAAGCGGGAGAGGACACCGTGCAGGAGCAGAGGCAGGATGCCTCTGCTCTCTCCATGTCCGCGTCTTATTATTTCCGGGTGCAGTCCCCGGGGATCCTCATTGACAGGAACGGTTATGACAGTGCTGCCGATAAGGTGGCGATCTTCAACGGGCAGATCCTTCCGACCTCTTTTGAAGTGAGACGGGATGAGGACGATCAGACGGTGTTTACCGCGGAACTGAAGCGGGATGACACGGATAGCATACAGGCCTGCGGGGATTTTTCCGCTCTCACGGAAGAGGGAACCTATTATCTCTATGCGCAGTGGCTCGGAGAATCATACCCGTTCACGGTCGGGGAGGATACGGCGGCCGCCCTGCTGAAACGGGTCCTCAAGCGGTATTATCTCAACCGCTGCGGAACATCGCTCACCGGGGAGTATGCCGGAGATCTGGCGCACGGAGT